>Ga0247727_10000699_pt1 | contig 82372 bp, 68 predicted proteins | sample WisWelCaveWW1625_FD_202498 | JGI IMG/M metagenome (GOLD analysis project Ga0247727, IMG submission 202498) | Biofilm microbial communities from Wishing Well Cave, Virginia, United States - WW16-25 | ecosystem: Environmental > Aquatic > Deep subsurface > Groundwater > Cave microbial mat | place...
GTGGCACCCGGCCGGCGACGAGCCGCTGACCCTGGCGCTGGAACGTAAGTAAGGCCGTCGAGAATCGCGCGGCCGTTTGAGCTTCCCGCTCCATCAACAGTGCTTACCTTCCTCTGCAGGCGGTGCTGGACCAGTCAGGCCAGCGCGAGGCGGAAGCCAAGGCCGCGCGCCAGTTTCCAGCCGCTTAGGCGCGGGCGCGGTACGGCCCGGCCGATTCCTGATTCTCAAACAAGATGAGCGCGGCGGCGCCGAGCACGCCGGCCTCGGCGCCGGCGCGAGCCAGCACGACGCGCGCCCCGCGCGACAAAAACGGCACGGCGTGAGCGCGCCAGGCGCGGGCCGCCAAGCGACGAAACGGCTCGCCGGCTTCGAGCGCCACGCCTCCGCCGAGCGCAATCGTGTCGGGCTCGAGCAGCGCCGACAGGCTGGCCAGCCCGACGCCGGTGGCGGCGGCGGCCCGGCGAGCGAGCCGCGTGCAGGCCGGGTCCCCGCTTCGAGCTCGCCGGAAAATCTGGCCGGGTGTCGCTTTGATACCCAGCCGCCGCGCCTGCTCCATCAGCGCCCAGCCGGAGGCCACCGCCTCCAGGCAGCCGTTCCCGCCGCAGCGGCACGGCGACGCTCCGGACGGGTCGACGATGACGTGTCCGGGGTCGCCGAGGCAGCCGTGCGAGAGACGCATCAGCCGCCCGTCGACGATCATGCCGGCCCCCACGCCGGTGCCGACGGCGAGCAGCAGCATCCGCCGGCTCGAGCCGCGATGGCCGCCGAAGTGGTACTCGCCGCAGGCGGCGGCCGAGACGTCGTTCTCTACGCACACGGCAAGTCCGAGCCTCTCTTCCAGGATCCGCCCCACGGGAGTTCCGTTGACCCGCGGCAGGTTCGAAGCGCCGGCCACGCGGCCGCTTTCGTCCAGAAACGCCGGCATGCCGACGCCCACGCCGGCCACCCGTATATCTCGCTTGGCGGCAGTTCGCAGGGCCGCCCGCGCGCCGCGCTCCAGGCTCGCGAGCAGCCGCCTGCCTGTGATTCCGAGCCCGGTCGGGGAGGCGGTCTGGAACAGGATCCTGCCCCGCAGGTCTACCAGGGCAACCCGGGCAGAGGCCCCGCCCACGTCGATGCCGATGGCGGCGGTTTTTTGGGAAACCTTTTCCGTCCGGCCTGCGCCTATCACATGGTATGCCACGCTACATTCTACGAATCCTTCTTGCGGCTGGTCTGCTCGTGCCGGCTGCTTTCTCCCAACTTGCAACCTGGAACATCGACTCCGGCCATTCCACCGCACAGTTCGCCGTGCGTCACATGATGGTGACCAACGTCCGCGGCGCGTTCGGCCGCATGACCGGCGCCGTGCAGTGGGATCCCAAGGATCTCGCGAAAACCGCCGTCGATGTCACCATCGACGCCACCACCATCGACACTCGGAACGGCAAGCGCGACGCCCACCTGAAAAGCCCCGACTTCTTCGACGTGGAGAAGTTTCCGAGCCTGACCTTCAAGTCGGCCAAGGCCGAGCGCGCCGGCGAGGGCAGGCTGAAGATAACCGGCGACCTCACCATCCACGGCGTGACCAAGTCCGTGGCGCTGGACGTCGAGGGACCGACGCCGGAGATCGCCGGCCAGGGCGGGCGGGCCCGCATGGGCGCCGCCGCCGCGGCCAAGATCAGCCGCAAGGATTTCGGGCTGCTGTGGAACCGGCCGCTCGAAGCCGGCGGTTTCACCGTCGGCGACGAAGTGACCATCACCATCGACCTCGAGTTGATCAAGGCCGCGCCCGCGCCGGCGCCCTGACAACCACCAAGGCACCAAGAACAGCCTCTATTATTTTGGGGGGCCTTGGTGTCTTCGTGGTGAATCTCTCGCCGCTCAGGGCGAGCCGCGGGGCCGCGAACCCCCGCCTGGGGAAATCCTATGACGGGCGCGCCGCTGTGCGTTCCGTGATCGTGCCCGTTACGCCGGATCGTCCGCCGACGGCGCCGGCGCCGCTGGAGCTTCCTGTTGAAGCGACGGGTCAGCCTGCAGAAGACGCTTCTCCGCTTTGCGTTGCATCCTCTTCGCGACTTTGTCGCGCTGCTTCTGGACTCGCGCGAGTTCCTGCTGGCGTTTCTTGAACGTCGTACGGGATCGAGTAGCCATGAGCACCGTTCCCCTGCCAGCGAATCTAAGGATGGCGCTGGCCAGTGGAAGGATGCATCATACCACGGAGGGCCACGTCAACGCAGCCTCGCCTACTGCACCGACTGGGACCCCGGCGCCACCAGATTGAAGTAGCCCTTGGCCAGCTCCGGCCTCAGGCGGATCGCCTTCTCGAAGGCCTTGCCGGCCTCGGTTTCATTGGAAAGGCTCTGGTAGGCGATCGCCAGGTTCAGGTAGGCCTCGGCGAACTCGGTCTTGTGCGAAACCGCCTGCGTGTAGAGCTTCACCGCCTCCTGATGGTTTCCGGCCTTTTGTTCGAGCAGCGCGGCGTTGAACAGGATCTCCGGATTGTTCGGCTTCAGCCCGACCAGACGCTGATAGAGCTTGCGGGCCTCGTCGAAATTCTGGGTTTGCAGTTGGGCGCCGGCTAGACCGAGGAGCGCCTCGGTGTCATCGGTGTTGAGCTCCAGGCTCTGGCGGAACGCCTTCTCAGCCTCGGCCGGCTTGTCGAGCTTCAGGCGAATAATGCCCAGGTTGAGCCAGGCTTCGGCCCAGTCCGGCTTCTGCTTGACACAGTCCTCATAGGCGGCAGCCGCTTTCTGCCACTCGCTGACGCGGTGCCACACCAGAGCGAGCCGAAACCGTGCGTCGTGGAAATCCGGCTTTTCCTTCAGCAGGCGCTGATAGCAATCGGCGGCCTCCGACTCGCGGGAGCGTTTTTCGTGGATCAGCCCGAGGTTGTACAACGCGGTGACGTTGCCCGGTTGCAGCTTCAGCGCCGCCTGGTACTCGGTCAGGGCGTCGTTCTCGTTGCCCTGTTCCTGTAGCGCGACGGCGAGGTTGAGATGCGGCTCGACGGCGTCGGGTTTCACGCGGCCGGCTTCGCGGTAGGCCTCGGCGGCTTCGGCGTGCTGCGCCAGCTTTTGGCGCGTGGCGCCGAGATTGTACCAGCCCTCGAACGACTGCGGGTTGAGCTTGACGACCAGGGCGTACTGCTCGGCCGCTTCACGGTAGCGTTCCATGCGGAAGTTGGCGAAGGCCAGGCCCTCGTGCGCGGTCCAGGATTCCGGCTTGGCCTTGACCAGCCGGTCGTAGCAGGACAGAGCGTTCTTCAGATCCTGGGTTTCGAGGTGCGCCGAGGCCAGGTTCGCCAGCGCTTCCTCGGAGTTCGGCTCGAGCTCCAGCGCCCGCTGATAGGAGGCTACCGCCGCCTCATGCTGCTTGGCCAGGTGCAGGCTCACCGCCAGGCCGAACTGGGCGGCGAAGGATTGCTTGTTGGTCTTGAGGTAAGTTTCATAGGCTTGTTGGGCCTGCGGGAACTCGCCCATCTTCGTATAGGCGGTGGCTAGGCCCAAATGGGCGTCTACCATGTCCGGGGCGCTTTTCAGCACGGCCTTAAACGCGTTGCAGGCCTCCGCGTAGGAGCCCTGCGCCTCGTAGGACAGGGCGAGGTTGAACTCAGCGGCGGCATTGTCGGGATCGACGGCCAGCAGGTCGCGATACGCCTTGGCCGCCTCCTCGTACTGTTTGCGCTCCAGATAAATCTGGGCCATGGCGGAATAAATCTCGGCGAGGTTCTCGCCGCCCTTGCGGGCGCGATCCAGGTAGCCGAGCGCCTCCTCCGCCTTGCCCTGCATGTGGAGCGCGACCGCGGTGGCGAAGTTTTGCTGAGAGTTGTGGCCCTGTCCGTTGGGCCCGACGGGGCGTTCCTCCGCCGGAGGCTTCGGGTCGGGCGCCGCCGCCTCCACCCGCTTCTCCTTCTCGCGTTCCTTTTCTCGCTCCGCCGTGAGGTTGCCGAATATTCTCATTGCCTCTCTCCGTCGTCAGGTTGCAAATCTTAAAACAGAAACTGGAAAAACCCTCCCCACCAGCCCAGGAACCGGCCCCAGGTGTCCTCGTTGCCGGACAACGTCAGGGACTGGATCCGGGCCGCCTCGCCCTTCTCCGCAAAGAAACCCACGCCGCCGGTCTTCAGCCGGGAGTCGGTGAACGAATCGACGCCGTTACCGTCGATAACCGTGGTAATGCGATCCTGGCTCGCCTGGACCTCGATGCGGTAAAACTTGTTCTCCTGCAGGTCGAACGGCAGAGCCAGAATCTCGGGCTTGTCCAGAGCCGGCTTTCCCCGGATGACGGCCCAACGAATCAGCGCGCCCTTGCGATCCTTGCCTTTCCCGCGCCGCACCATCTTGAATGCGTAGTAGTTGTCCCCATCGGCGGCGCGCACGGCCCAGTTGAGGGCGCCGCGCTCGACCAGGCCGGTGAAGGTGAATTCGTAGTCCGCGCGCGCCAGAGACGGGCGATAGAGCGTGACGCCTTCGCCGACCCCGACGGTGCCGTCGTCGCGGCGCGTGAGCAGAGCCGGCTCGGACCAGGCGTCGGGGTCCGACCTGAACTCTTCCTCCAGCAAGTAGTATGATCGCTCCGCCAGGGGCTTGGCCATCGAGGCCAGCCCAAACTGGACCGGCGACCCCTGCCGGAGACCGGCCACGAGCGCCACCAGCAGCAGCGCGAACGCCACGCCCATCCTGCCCCGCCGCGTCTTCAACGCCGGGAGCAGGAGTTCTCGCAAGGCGACCCGTGCGAAGCTCAGGAGGCGGTCCCGGATGGGCTCCCTCTGATGTAAGGCCTCGCGCACTGAGGCGGTGTCCGACAGGATGTCGTCGAAAACGGCGGTGGCCGACGGGGCCGCAGCCGGCTCGGCGGCGATGAGTCGTGGTGGCTGAGCGCGTTCCGGCTCGGGCGGCGTCGAAACCGGTTCCTCGTCAAGCTCGAGGCCGGTTGGCTCGGGGTACAACTCCTCCGGCGGCGCGGCGCGCAACGCCGGCGGCGTAGTAACCGGCTGAGCCGGCTGGCGTGCTGTCCGCGCTGCCATCCCGAACGGCGAGTCGGCAATCGCGCGACGGTCCCGGGCCTGCGGTTTCGGGCGCAGCGCTTCCGGTTCAGGTGGCGGGGCTACTGCTACTGGCGCGGGTACCGGCTCGGCGACCATGACGGGTTGCCCGATCACCGCTGCCGGCGTCTCGGTCGAAATGCGGGCCGGAGTCGGCGGCGCCTCACGCTCCGCTTCCGGCCGCGCCACCACCGGCTCGGCGTGCGGCGGCTCGATAGAAATGGGCGCCGGAGTCAGCGGCGCCTCCCGCTCCGCTGGCGCGGCCACTGGCGTGGGCGCCGCTTCCGGCCGCGCCACTACCGGCTCGGCGCGCGGCGGCTCGATAGAAATGGACGCCGGAGTCAGCGGCCGCAGAAAATCGGCCCAACCGGTGCGGCGCGACACCCACGGCTCCGGGGCGACGCTAGGCCGGGCGGCCGCGCCCGCGGTCCTCACGCCGGGCGCCGGGGAGGCGAATCCAAACAACAACGGCAGTGGGGCGCACCGAGCGCCGAAACCTCCAGGCATCGCCGAAACGCCGAGCGACGCCGCGGGCGCCAGCACCATTCCGGCGGGCAGCGCGGCGCGCGGGGCCGGGGAATGTCTCGCCGCAGGCTCGACGGCAACCACCGACCACGCTGGCTCCTGGCGGTGGGTCGGCCGCAGCGCGCGCAAACGAGCCCGCTGCGGCAAATGCACGCTTGCCACGCTGGCCGTTAGGCTTGGCTCGACTCGCACTAGCTCGCCTCGAGCTCCGAGCTGAGTCTCGGGGGCGAGGACGAGCGGCAGCAGCAGCGGGCTCGAGGGCGTACGCGGGGCGACCTTCCCCGCGCGCGCCTGCGCCGTCTTCGGCGGTTTCTGAAAAGCGCCCGGGGGCAGCCCGCCGCGCCGGACCGTAACCGGAGGCGGCTCGAGAGCAACGTCCGGCCGCGACAGCGTTGACCCGGCACTGCGCTGGCGGTCCCAGAGGATGAGCGGGCCAGCCCAGCCGGCTCCGTGGCAGTCCAGGAACCGTGTGGCCAATGGCGCGGTGTATCTGGAGGCGGCAGCGCGGGCCAGCAGACCGGCCTCGACCGTCGCCATCCTGCCTGGCGGTTCGACCACCTTGGGGACCAGCAGAGAGGGCGGCTCGAGAGGCTCCGCGGCGCGCTGCGCCGGCGGCCGCGACCCCCGACGAGGCGCGCTTGGAAGATGCCGGCCGAGCGGTGCGGCGGGCAGGGCCAGGTTCATTTCGGTCCGAACCGCCGCCGGTGATTGTTGTAAGCGCCCTCTCCGTCCCTGCCCAGGTGAGGCGGCCGGCGTCGCTGGCAGATCGTACGGGCTTGCCGGAAAACTGCGCTGGCCCCCACCCCGCCACGTTGCCGGCTGTCCCTGTCTAGGCGAGGCGGCCAGGGGCTCGCGTTGGTCAGCAGATAGGCTAGCCGGAAGACTGCTCAGGACCTCGCCACGACGCGGCGCGGCGGGCAAGGCCAAGCTCGTTGCGGGCCGGGCTGCCGCTGGCGATCCCTCGAGAGGCAGTGGCTGTCCCTGTCGCGGTGAGGCGGCGAGCGGCTCGGGCTGGTAAACGTGCCGCCTGATCTGAAACCGGTGCAGGCCCTCACTGCGCCTCGCCGAGAGCCCCTCTGGCGCAGTCAGTATTGTTACGAGGCGTCCGGCTTCGATCGTCACTGCCTCCCAGGCCCCCGGTCGCTCGGCTAATCCGGGCCGCAACTCAAACATTTCGGCCGGCTCCCATACGGTCGGGCTGCCCGTCGGCGGCATCGCTCGCGGCGCCGGTCTCGGCACGGTGGCTTTCGGCTGGAAAAGGCTCGCCGCCGGCGAGGCCACCGACACCGCCGCGGGGGCCTGGACGGGACCAGCTTCCGACCAACCGGACGCTCCTACTCCACAAGGCTGCCTGCGAAGATCCGGCTCGGCGAAGCGCAGCGCCGGCGCTTGCAGGGCGATCTCGGAGGCCGCGTTTTGCGGCGCGTCGCTATAAGGGGAAGGAGGGGAAAGCAGCATGTCGGCGGTGCGGAAGCTCGGGCGGAGGCTCCTGACTTGCTTGCTCTCGGGCGAGGCCGCCAGCCGCACCGCGGGCGGCGCCGGCCCCACCTCGCCGGCGGGCCGCCAGATCGAGATTCGCTCCAGGGCCTGGCGACGGACCTCCGGGGCGATAAAGGGCGCCACCTGCGTTTGGCGTGAGTGCGACGGCGCGTCCGGAATCTGCCCGGAGATTCGAGCCAGGCGATGGATGGGGTCTTCGGCGGCGTGTGAGCCTCGCGGGTTTTCGTATTCCATTAGCCGCCCGAGCGTCTCGTTCTTGTGCCGCTCGGCGTGCTCGTCGGAGCAGAAGTCCGAGCTAGTCTTCATCCGTCTCCAGCGCGGGATCTTTTCTTGGCAATACAAACAGTACATAAACGAGCCGCGCAGCCCCTGGGCAGGGCAACACCATTAGCCTAGGGCCGCACCCGCCCCGCTTGGGTCCGACACACACTGCCTGCGGGCCGCCGACACCCATCAGGCCGCGTATGTCCCATTTGATTCTGGGACATGGGGCGACGGTCTACGATAAGCCGCACGCCTTAGATCCCCTGGAAATCTGCCTTAATCCCTGGAGAAGGGACCGGCAGCGGGATCCGAGCGGGTCGAGGATTTCAGGGTGGCGACGTAAAGGATTGTCCCCAGGGCACCGGCGCCGGCCGCCCCCCAGAAGTTCGCGCGGGGGCCGAGCTTCCACAGCGCCGCTCCCAGGAACGAGCCGACGCTGACGATCGTGTCGCGGACCAGGTAGTACGCCCCGACCGTAGTACCACGGGCCTCCGCCGGGGCGTAACTGAGGATGAGGGCCTTGCGGGGCGGCTCGCCAAACTCCTTAAGACCACGGATGACGAAAGCCATAACCAGAAAGGAGAAGCTGCCGGCCACGAGCAGCGCGAGCGGGAAAAGCGTGAAGAAGACAAACGTCGCGATCACAAATGGCTCCCGCCCGAAGCGGTCGGCGAAGTGGGCCACGGGGAGATAGCAGGCCATGGCCACGGCCATTTCCACCGTGATGAGGATTCCCACTTGGGTACCGCTGATGCCCACCTGCCCCATGGCGTAGATCACCACCCAAGCGTGCGGGATGCGTTCGCAGAAACGGATCAGGATGTCGCTCCAGAGCAGCCAGCGCAGGCCCCCGTCGAAGCCCCGGAGCGTCGCCCACAGGGTTGCGGCTCGCGGCGGCGCGCCGCCGCCGGCGACGTCGAGCCGCCGCTGGACCAGGATCGCCGCCAGCCCCAGCAGGATCGAAGCCGAAAGCCCCAGGCGCACCCCGCCCGGCGCGCCATAGCGGTCGATCAGCCAGCCGCCGAGCACCGGCCCGACGAGAATCGGGATGCGCTTGATCATCGATTGCATGCCGATGCCCATGGTGTGCCGGTCGGCCGGCAGCGTTGCGGCGACCATGGAAAACGTGGCCGGAAGCGAGAAGTCGGTCCAGGCGAGAAAGAGAAACATGGCCGCGAGCACGGCGGCCCAATGCGGGATGGCGGCCGCCACCGCGTAGCCCAGAACTGAAACGCCGGTGAACGCCACGAGCGCGCGCCGATGGCCCCAGCGATCCACCATGACGCCGCCCGGATACGCGTAAACGGCGCCCAGCAGCGTCTGGAGGGCGTCGAACAAACCGATAATGAATGTCGTCGCGCCGAGCGACTCGAGATAACGGGGCAGGAACCGCATCCACATCTCCTCGCCCGTGCCGATCAGGACGAGGACCGTCAGCAGCAGGACGAGGTTGCGGTTGAGGCCGAGGCGAGTGATCAAAACACCAGCTTCAGCGCGAACTGGAACTCGCGGCCTTCGTTGGCCGTCAAGTTGACGCGCCCGACATTCGAGTTGTCGAGCTGAAAGACCGGAATCTGGAAGTTCGGGCGGTCGAACGCGTTGAAGGTCTCGGCGCGGAACTGGAGGCGCAGGCCCTCGCGGAGGCGGAAGTTCTTGTGGGCCGCCAGATCGGCGCTGCGGAAACCGGGACCGGTGAGGATGTTGCGGCCGGCGTTGCCGTAGAGGTTGGGGTCGGCGGGCGTGGCCACGGGACGCTTAAAGGCCGCCGGATTGAAGTACAGTCCCGGCGGGATACTGGCGCCTGGATCGCCGGCCAGGTCGGGACGCTGGTTTGAGAGGTCCGGCGCGCTGAACTGGGGCGTGAACGGCCGGCCCGAGAGCATCGTGATGATACCGTTGAGCTGCCAGCCCCGCAGCCAGGGGCCGCCGCGCCGGAAGGGCAGCTCGTAGTTGAAGCTGGCCGAGAACTGCTGCGCGCGGTGGAAATCCGACAGGCCACGCTCGGGGGCGTAGTTGCGGACGTCCTGCGGGAACCGCTGCGCCCCGAGCGTCGAGTTGTTGGTCGAGGAGGCGTCGTCGATCGAGCGCGAAAACGTGTAGGAGGCGAGCAGCGTCAGCCCGCCTTTGGTCCGCCGGCGCAGCGAGGTCTGCAAGGCGTTGTAGCTCGAGTTCGCCGTCTGCTCCTGGAACTGGATGTCGCCGAACTGCGGGTAGGGGCGCACGGTTTGGAGCGTCCCAGCGGCGCTCAGGCCGACCGGAATCGTCTGGTTGAGGTTGAGGCGGCGCCCGAGGAAGCGTCCCTGGGAGCCGACGTAGCCCACTTCCAGGGCGAGGTCCGGCAGGATCTCGCGCTCTACCGTCAGATTGTATTGGTAAAACTCAGGGGTGTGGTAATTGACTTGCAACCCGAAGGGCGTATCGACGCCCTGCACGCCCCGCTGGCTTTGCGGGAACGGGCTGCTGAACGTCAGCAGGCTGACGTTGCTCGCGACGCGGCTGTACTGCTCCCGCTGCAGGAACGGAAACGTGACCGCCAGCTGCTGGCGGATGGGGTTGAAGGATTCCAGGCTGTGGTAGATTCCTGCGCCGCCGCGGATCACCGTGCGGTTGCCGCCGAAGGGGCGCAGCGCAAATCCCAACCGCGGGCCAAAGTTATTGCGATCCGTCTCCAGCAGCGACTTTGGGAAGCGCGGATCGCCGGAGAGCACCGCCTCGCCGAGCACGGGGATGAAGTTGGCGATGCGCCCGTTGGCCTCGCTGAGCGGCGCCTGCAACTCGTAGCGTAGGCCGAGGTTGAGGGTCAGACGCGGATGGATCTGCCAGTCGTCCTGTATAAACAATGCATACTGCCAGCCGGTGAGGTCGGCCGGGTCGGCGCCGATCTGCCGCTGCGTGGAATCAGGCAGGCCAAACAGAAAGTCGGCAAACGACCGGAAGCCCGAGGAAGCGCCCGTCCCGGTGTTGGTGTTGCGGCCGCGGAAGCGGAAATCGCCGCGAACGTTGCGCACGTCGGCCTCGGCGAAGTTCGACCAGATGATGTCGGCGCCGAGCTTGAGGTTGTGCCGGCCGCGCACCAGGCTCAGCGTGTCGATGAACTGCGCGTTGCGGATGTCGTAGATGAACGGATCGTTGGGCCGGTCGCCGAACTCCGAAAAGCCGTCGATGCGAATCGCCGGAAACCCTTGCAGCGCCGGACCGGGGCTGACGCCGGGTATGCCGAGCTGGGCGTTGAAGTCGGTGTGCCGGTTCTGGCCGAGGTTCTGATTGCGCTGGTCGTAGAGCCCGAAGCGCGCCTCGTTCACCAGGCTCGGCGAGAAGCTGTGTGTGTCGCCGATCGACACAGAGTCGCGCCGGCGGATTGTGTCGCGTCCGAAGCCGGGGTAGTAATTGCGGGCGGAGGGGAAGGGATCAAAGCCGTCGCTGGACTGGCGCGCCCAGCGGCCGTAGAGGCCGTTCTGGCTGGAAAAGCGGTGATCGACCTTGGCCAGATACCGGTCGCCACGCGTGCGACTCAGACCCCCGGCCGCGTAATCGGAGAGCGTCCCGGGGATGTTCGACGCCGGGAGGAACGGAAGAATCTGGCGCGAGACCGAGTGGAACATCGCCTCGGGGATGAGGTTGGGCGTCGCGAATTCCGCGCGCGTGAACGGGTTCAGGATGCGGTTGCCGTCGTCGGCATTTCCGAAAGCGCCGTCGCGGCCGGCGTCGCGGACGTTGCGGAAATCGCCGCGCAGCCAGTCGGCGTTGGGGGCGGTGTTGAGCGAGGCCTCGGAACGCCGCTCGCGCGTCCCCTCGTAGCTCCCGAAGAAAAACGTCCGGTCCTTGCGCAGGGGGCCTCCCACCGAGCCGCCGTATTGGTGACGCCGCAGCTTCTTGCTCTCGCCGGGGGCGGCGAAGAAACTGTTGGCGTCGAAGATGTCGTTGCGCCAGTACTCGAACAGCGTGCCGTGGAGCTGATTGGTGCCGCTCTTCGAGACCACGTTGATCTGGCCGCCCGCGGTGCGGCCGTACTCCGCCGAGTAAGTCGAGGTAAGCACGTTGAACTCGCGAATGGAGTCGATCGAGGTGTTGACCCCGACCGAGGCGTTGCGGTCGGAGCGGTTGACCACTCCGTCGAGGATGAAGTTGGTGGCGTCGGTGCGCGTGCCGGCGATGGCCAGCCCCTCGCCCTGGTCGTCCTCGGCGGGCCGGCGATACACGCCGGGCACCAGCAGCGCCAGGTCGGTGAAGTCGCGGCCGTTGAGCGGCAGGTCCTCGAGCTGGCGCCGCACGATGACCTCGCCTTTGCTGGCGCTATCGGTATTCACCACAGGTAGATCGGCGGTCACCGTGACGGTCTGCGAGGCGTCGCCGATCTCGAGCCCCACGTCCACGCGGCGGGTCTGGTCGGTCTCGAGCCCGAAGTCCGGGCGGGTGAGCCTGCGGAAGCCGGGCGCCTCGATGGTGAGGCTGTAGCGCCCGGGCGGCAGTTGGGGAATGGTGAAACGGCCTTCGGCGCCGGTCCGCGTCGACTGCCGCAGCCCGGTGTCGCTTTCAACGAGCCTGACCTCGGCGTTCGGGACGGCCGCGCCGCTCGGGTCGGTGACCTGGCCGAGGACGGTGCCCTTGAAACTCTGTGCGGCCACGGGCAGCACGCACAGCAACGCGCCAACCATCAGTCGCATGAAACCCCCTATGATTTGATTCTACCGCAGCCAGGCATCGAGGCCGGCGGCGACGAAGGCGTCGTCGTTGAGGTGCCGGTAGGCGCGGTAGACGCGGTCGATTTCTTCGAGCTGTCCCGGGGAGAGACCCTCGTCGGCGTTGAGACACCAGCGGCCGGCGAGCAGCCCCTGACGGCGCAGGACCTCATGGATACCTGCAATACAGCCAGCGAAGTTGTGGGGCGGGTCGAACAGCGCGGCGTTGGCGTCGGTGACCTCGGCGGCCAGCGTCAGCATCGGCGGCGGGATCGAAGCGCCGCTCGCGGCCAGCGCGCGAATGTCTTCGAGCATCTCGGCGGCGCGGCGGGTCCACACCGCCCAGTGGCCGAGCAGCCCTCCGGTGATGCGCACGCAAGTGGATCCGAAGCGATAGGGCGTGAGCAGATCGAGGACAATGTTATCGTCGTTGCCGGTATAGACCGCGATGTCGGCGACGCGGCCGGCTTCGGCGACGGCGCGCACCACGTCCAGCGTCTGGTAACGATTGAACGGCGCGATCTTGATGGCGACGACATTGTCGATCTCGACGAAGCGCTGCCAAAACGAGTGGGGCAGAACGCGCCCGCCGACCGAGGGTTGCAGATAAAAGCCGAACAGCGGGATGATTTCCGCGACGGCGCGGGCGTGAGCGATCAGCTCGTCGTCGCCGGCGTCTCGCAGCGCGCCGAGGCTGAGCAGTCCGGCGTGGTAACCAAGATCCGCGGCCAGGCGGGCCTCGGCGACCGCCGCAGCCGTCCGCCCGCAGATGCCGGCGATGCGGACGGCCGCGGAGTCCCGCAAGGTTTCAGCGGCCAGCGCCAGCACCGGCCGGAGCAGGCCGATCTTGGGGTCGCGGATCGCGAACTGTGTCGTGTGAACACCTACGGCGACGCCGCCGGCCCCGGCGGCCATGTAGTATCGGGTCAGCGCGCGCTGGCGGCGCTCGTCGAGCTGGCGCTCCGCGGTCAGCGCCAGCGGATGCGCCGGGATCACCAGGCCGCGGCGAAGCTCGGCCCGCCAGTCAGAACTTGCCGTCGCGTTGCTCATAGTGGGTTGGCTTCCCAAGGCTGCGGCCGCCGATCTCGACCCAGTGCGCCGTCCATTCGACCATCTGATCGAGTGAAACCTGCGGCGGTCCGAACAGCTCGCGGCAGCGCGCGGCGTTGCTGAGCAGCGCGGTGGCGGCCTCGGCCCCGCGAAAGACCGGCTCGACGCCGAAGATTCGCCCGAAGCGGCAGGCGAGGTCCCGAAGGGTCGCGATTTCCGTCCCCGTGAGGTTCAGCACGAGGGGCGGCGACTGGCAGTGAGCGAAGGCGCGCAAGGCAACCGAGTTGGCGTCGCGCTGCCAGATGACGTTGACGGCGCCCATCGCCAGATCGATCGTCTCGCGGCGGCGGACCTTTTCGGCGACGTCGCGCAGCACGCCGTACCGCAGGTCGTTGGCGTAGTTGAGCCGCAACAGCGCCACTGGCGTCGCATGCTGCTCGGAGAAGTGCTCGAACATGCGCTCGCGGCCCAGGCAGGACTGCGCGTACTCCCCGATCGGCCCCGTGGGGTGAGACTCGGCGGGCCCGCCGCTCGCCGGCGCCGTCAGCGGATAGACGTTGCCTGTAGAAAAAACAACGATCCGCGAGCGGCGGAACCGGTCGGCGGCGAGCGCCGGCACGTAGGTATTCATGGCCCAGGTGAGCCACTCCTTGCCGGTGGAGCCAAACTTTCGCCCGGCCATGAAAATGATGTTGGCAACGTCGGGCAGGCCGCGCAACGCATCCGGGTGGAGCAAGTCGCAGTCGATCGTCTCGATCCCCGTCTCACGCAGCGATGCCGCGAGGCCCGCTTCGGAGAAACGCGAAACTGCGAGGATCCGTTTCGAGACGCCGGCTTCGCGGCAGGCGCGCGCCGCGAGCCGCGCCAGCGACGGCCCCATTTTGCCGCCCGCGCCGAGCAGCATGACGTCGCCGTCGAGCGCGCGCATCGCCTCGACGTCGGCCGGCGCGGGCCGCGACAGCGCTTCCTCCAGTTGCTCCTCGCTCTCGATCATCGCGTCGCTTCGGTTGTTTGGCGATGCAGAAGCTCCTCGACCTCGGCGAGAGTCGGCATGGCCTCCGAGCAGCTCAGCCGGCTCACCACGATGGCAGCGGCGGCGTTGCCGTAGTGCAGGCAGGCCAGCACCGGCAGGTCTCGCAACAGGCCGTAGAGGAACCCGGAGGCGAAGCCGTCGCCGGCGCCGATGGTGGATACTACCTCTACCTTGTAAGGCTCGAGAAACACGGTCTCCTCTCCGGCGTAGACCCGCGTGCCGGCGCTGCCCAGCTTCGACACCAGCATCGGCACCGCGGCCTGGCGCAGACGATCGACCGCCGCGTCGAGCGAGCCAGCGCCGGCGACCAGCTGGAGCTCGAGATCGTTGCCGATCAGCACGTCGACCAGCGGCAGCGCCAGCCGCACGGCGAGCCCGGCGTCCTCCGGCCGCCGCCAGGACATCGAGCGATAGTCGACGTCGAGCACCACGCGGCAGCCGGCGCGCCGGGCCCGCTCCAGAGCCGCGTAGGTCGACTCGCGCGCCGGGGAGGCGCACAGCGACGTCCCGTTGGTGATGAACATCCGGCCGGACGCCAGGTAGTCGAGCGCCGCGTCGTCGAGATCCACCTGCGTGTCGGCCGGGTCGCGGCGGTAGAACACTTGCGGAAACTGATCCGGCGGCGACACTTCGGTGAGGCACAGCGATGGCAGGTAGCCCGGCGCGGTCTTGACGTGCGCGGCGTCAACCTTTTCGCCTCGCAGGAAATCCAGTAGATACTGGCTGAGGCTATCGATCCCCAGACAGCCCGCGATTCCGACGCGCGCCCCCAGGCGCGCCAGGCCCACCGCCATATTGGCGCTCGAGCCGCCGAGATAACGCGAGAAGCGCCGCACCTGCGGCAACGGCACGCCCGGCTCCTCCGAGTAGAGGTCGTAGCCGATGCGGCCGAGGATGGTCGCGTCCATTACAGGTAGTGACGCTCTTTCTTGCGCGCCTCTTGATAGGAGGCGCGCGCCGCCCGCACGGACTCCATCTCGGAAACCTCGGCGACCGGCACATCCCACCAGGACTCGTAGCCCGGCACACGCGCGTCGATGTCGGTCTCGACGACGACCACCGAGGTTCGGTCGTGGCCGCGGGCGGCTTCGAGCGCCTCCTCGAGCTCCTCGCGCGTGCGAACCCGGGTGGCGCAGGCGCCGAGACTGGCGGCGTTGGCGGCGAAGTCCACCGGCAGCCGCTCGCCCGAAAGCTCGCCGTCGCGCCGGTAGCGGTACTCGGTGCCGAACCCGCCGCTGCCGCAGGCGCGGCTCAGCCCGCCGATCGAGGAGAACCCGTGATTGTCCAGCACCACTATGTTTAGCCTGTACCCTTCCTGGAGGGAAGTCACGATTTCCTGGGCCATCATGAGGTACGATCCGTCGCCGACCATCACGTAGACCTCGCGGTCCGGCGCGGCCATCTTGATGCCGAGGCCCCCGGCGATCTCGTAGCCCATGGTCGAGTAGCCGTACTCCAAGTGGTAGCCCTTGGGGTCGCGCGTGCGCCACAGCTTGTGCAGGTCGCCCGGAAGGCTGCCGGCGGCGCAGACCACCACGTCTTCGGACCGCGAGACGCCGTTGACCACGCCGATTACCTCGCCCTGGCTGATGGGCGGGCCGTGCCGCAGGTTGTGGAGGCGGTCGACTTCGCGGTCCCAATCGGCGCGATAGCGGTCGATGCGCGCACGGTATTCTTCCGACACACTATAACCGCGCAGCACCAGCGCCAGCTCTTCGAGGGCGGCCCTCGCGTCGGCGGCCAGGGGCAGCGCGGCGTGCTTGTGCGCGTCGAACTCCGCGACGTTGATGTTCAGGAAGCGGACGTCGGGATTTTGGAAGGCGGTCTTCGAAGCGGTGGTGAAGTCGCTGTAGCGCGTGCCGATGCCGATCACCAGATCCGCCTCGCGGGCCAGAATGTTCGCCCCGGGCGTTCCGGTGACGCCGATGGCGCCCACGGATTGCGGGTGATCAAACGCCAGCGAGCCTTTGCCGGCCTGCGTCTCGCCGACCGGAATCCCGGTCTGCGCGGCGAAGCTCGAGAGCGCGCCGGTCGCCTCCGAGTAGATGACGCCGCCGCCGGCGATAATCAGCGGCTGTCGCGCGCGCTGGATCCAGCCGACGGCGCGTCGGAACAGCGCCGCGTCGCCACGCGCGCGGGGGATCTTCCAGACGCGATTCTCGAACAGCTCGGTCGGATAGTCGAAGGCCTCGGCCTGCACGTCCTGCGGCAGCGCCAGAGTGACGGCGCCAGTGTCGGCCGGCGAGGTCAGCACGCGCATGGCCTCCGGCAGCGCGGTCAGGATCTGTTCGGGGCGCCAGATGCGGTCCCAGTAGCGCGAGACGGGCTTGAAACAATCGTTGACCGATATGTCTTGCGAAGATGGAGATTCGAGCTGCTGCAAGACGGGCGCCACGTTGCGGCGCGCGAAGACGTCGCCGGGCAGCAGCAGCACGGGCAGGCGGTTGATGGTGGCCGCCGCCGCGCCGGTCACCATGTTGGTCGCACCGGGTCCGATCGAGGTGGTGCAGACCAGCGTCCGCAGGCGGTTCGACATCTTGGCGAACGCCGCCGCGGTGTGCACCATGGCCTGTTCGTTGCGGCAGAGGTAGTAGCGGAATCGCGGGTTTTGCTCGAGCCCCTGGCCGATCCCCGCCACGTTGCCGTGTCCAAAAATCCCGAAGCAGCCGGCGAAAAACGGCCGCTGCACGCCGTCGCGCTCGACGTGCTGGTTGGCGAGGAACTCGATGACAGCCTGGGCGGTGGTGAGGCGGCGGATCATGTCGGGCGCTCCACTAGTTCTACCACAGGCGCCGGGCGCTCAGATTCCCAGCTTCTGGCGCAAATACTGCCGGCTGGCGCGCGCGCTTTCCAGCGGCGTCGGACCGCCGGCGCGGGTGGCGTCGACGTCCTGCTCGACCACCGCCCAGCCGTCGTAGCCGATGCGTTCGAGGCTCTGGAGCAGATCCGGGAAGCGCACGCTGCCCGCGCCGAGCGGACAGAAGATCCCGGCGCGGACGCCGTCGAGGAAGCCGAGCTTCGAGCGGCGGGCGGCATCGAGGCGCGCCGGATCGACGTCCTTGAAGTGCAGGTACTCGACGCGCCGGCCGAACCGTTCGACGGCCTCCACCGGATCGCCGCCGCCGTAGGCGTAGTGACCTGTGTCAAGACATAGCCCCAGGCTCGACGACTCGAGCAGGCGCTCGATCTCGGCGGGCGTCTCGATGTAAGTGCCGGTATGGTGGTGGAAGACCGGCCGCAGGCCGAGCGACGCGGCGAGATCCGCGGCGGCATGCAGGTTGTCGGCGACGATCCGCCAGTCGCGGCCGGAGAGGCCGACGCCGCTGTTCTCCGCGCGTCCCGCGGCGGCCTCGCGCTCCGGCCACAGCGCATCGGCGAGCACGACATAACGGGCGCCGAGCGCGCGGAGAAGCTGGCCCGCACGACGGAGCGGCTCGAGCTCCGCATCGGGTTCCTTCAGTCGCAGCGGAACGAACGCCGAAGTCAGCGCCAGCGAGCGGCGATCGAGCTCCGCGCGCAGAGCGACGGCGTCGGTCGGGAGATAGCCGTAAGGGCCGAGCTCGGTTCCTTCATAGCCCGCGCCCCGCAGCTCATCGAGAAACGTCGCGTAGGGAAACGGCGGGCTCCAGCCCTCGACCTCCATGATGCCCCAGCTTACCGGGGCGTTGGCCACGCGTATCGGCATCAGCGGACGAGCGGCAGGCGCGGGTCCTTGGCGCGCCAGGCGCCGCGCACCCAGGCGTAGTCGGGGTCGTCGGTGGCGGCCATGGAGCGGGCCGAGCCGGCGAGCACGTTCAGGTAGTAGCAGTCGTACCCATGGGCCGCTACCACTGGGTGATATCCATCGGGGATCAGCACCACCTCGTTGTCGCGCACGGTGAGGGTCTCGTCGCGGCGGCCGTCGCGGGTGTAGACGCGCTGCATGGCGTAGCCCGCCGGCCGCGCCATCTTGTAGAAGTAGATTTCATCAAGATCTACCTCACCCGGCGGGTTGTGGACGTCGTGCTTGTGCGGCGGGTAAGACGACCAGTTTCCGCCCGGCGTGAAGACCTCGACGATGAGGAGGCGGTCGGCCGGAAAGTCCGGTTTGAGGATGTGGTTGATCTGGCGGGTGGCGTTCTCGCCGCCGCGGATCTCGATCTCGACGGCCGCCGGCTCGACGATCGCCGCCGGAAAGCGCCGCTCCGCCCGCGCGCCACAGACGGCGACCTCGCAAGTTTCCGTGAGCGGCTCGATCTCGACCGGCCCCGTATCAACCGGCAGATACAGCGTGTGCGGCATCCCGGAGAAAACGTTGACGCGGCCGCCCAGGCTCTCCCAGCGCCGCCCGCCGGCGGCGACGGCCGCGCGGCCCCCGAGCATTACTAATGCTATCTCCTCGCCCGGCAGGGAGAACGCGCGCCGCTGGCCCTTCTCCAGGCGCAGCAGCCGCAGCGAAATGGTCTGCCAGCCGGCGCGCTCCTGGGTGACGCAAAGGACCTCCCCGGCGCCGGCAGCGGACTTCAGCAGCAAGGCGCTCATGGTTTCACCGGCCCGCCCGTCCGGGCGCTCTCGTAAACGGCCAGGGCGATCCGAACGGCGCGGGCCCCGTCGGCCGCCGTGACCGCGGCCGGCTTCGACTGCTCGATGGAGTCGAGAAAAAGCCGATCCTCGGTGGCGTATCCCCAGCGCTCCTCCCAGGGCAGATGACGATAGTCGGACCACTCGACCGGCGCGCTCAGGCCGCGCGCCAGGCCGACGCGGTCCATCTCCTCGGTCCGCAGCGTGGCGTGGCGCGCGTAGACCTCCACGCTCTCGAACGGAAACGACCAACCCGTGTATGCGCACGAGGTAAAAGTCGCCGAGCGGCCCGAGGCGAAACGGAGCAGCGCGCTGAAGGTGTCGAGCGTGCCGTAGACCAGCGTCTCGGCGCGCGCCACCACTTCGACGCACTCGCCCAGCAGAAACCGCGCCATGTCGAAGATGTGAATCGGCGTCTCGAACAGGTAGCCGCCGGTGACGGAATCATCGGCGGTCCAGGGCGGGTTTTCGAGTTCCCCGCGGTTCATCTTGAAGTGCGCGGCCAGCGCCGGGGTCTCCTCCAGTGCGGTCTTCAGCCTCTGGTAGACCGGGGCGAAGCGCCGGTTGTGTCCGACCTGGAAAACCGTGCCGGCGCGGGCGGCTGCGGCCTCGATGCGGGCGGCGTCCTCGGCCGTGACGGCCAGGGGTTTCTCGCAGAAGACGTGCTTGCCGCGCTCGAGGGCGGCCAAGGCGTGCGCGGCGTGCAGGCGATTGGGGAGCGTTACGTAAACCGCGTCGACGGCGTCGAGTAGTTTCTCCGGAGAGTCGAACGCCGGCGCGCCGCTGGCCCGCGCCCGCTCGGTGGCCACGTCATAGATGCCGGCAATCTCGGCCCGCGAATCGCGCGCCAGCAGCCGCAGGTGCGTGGCGGCGATATTGCCGCAGCCGATGAAGCCGATGCGGATCGCCGCCGCCATCACTCCACCCGGAAGGAAGCGACGTTCTCCCGCGTGATCAGCACGGTGCCGGTGTCGATGACGCGGTCCACGGGCTGTTTGGCGATCGCTTGCAGCGCCGCCTCCACGCTGCGTTTTCCCATCTGATACGGGCGCTGGGCGACGACGGCGGCGATCTTTCCTTCGCCGACCAGCTTCAACACTTCGCGGCCGGCGTCGAAGCTCACCAGTTTCGGCGGCGCCCCGGACCGCCGCGCCTGGATGGCCTCGAAGGCGCCGAGCGCCATCTGATCGCTGGTGGCAAAGACCGCGGCCAGCGCCGGCCGCGCCGTCAGCATGTTCTCCATGACGTTCATGGCCAGGGCGCGCTCGCTGTTGGCCGGCTGCTCGGCGACCAGCTCCAGCCGCGTCGCGGTGGCCAGCGCTTCCTTGAATCCGCGTTTGCGCCCCTCGTGAGTCTCCTCGCCCGGTATGCCCACGATCAGGCCCACCTCGGCCCGCCCCGCCACCTTGTCGACCACGTAGCGGCCGGCGAGACGGCCGCCCTCGTCGTTATTAGTACCTACGTAGGCGACTTTCTTGGGCCACTCGACGTCGGTGTCGACGATGATCACCGGGATCGAGCGGGCGGCAGCCTTCTCGAGCGCCGGAATGACCTGCGCCGAGGCCGCCGGCGCGACGATCAGAGCGGCGGCGCCGCGCGAAATCTGGTCCTCGATCATCGAGACCTGCTGGTCGATGTTGATCTCGCGCTCCGGGGCGACGATGCCGAGCTCGGCCCGGCCCGCCGCGCCCGCCTCGGCGCCGCGCTTCACCGCCAGCCAGAACTCGCTGTCGAGGGCCTTGAGGACGATCGCGATGCGCGGCTGCGTCGACAACGGTCCGCGGCCGCACCCGCAGGCCGCGCAGAGAATCAGCAACAACCCGATCGATCGGCTCACACGGCCAGCGTATCACAGCGCCGATGCTATACTTTGGATATGCGCAAGCAGCCGCAGCGCCGGGCGGGCAACGGCAAGCCTGCCGCCACCGCGCCTGAGCCGACTGTGCTCAGGATGATGCGAGAGTTTCGGGAGCTGGCGATGCAAGTGCCTAAGGAAGAGTGGGACAAGTTCCCGCCAGACTTTTCGGATAATCTGGACCACTATCTTTACGGCGCGCCGAAGAAGCCGCCGCGGCGATGAGGGTCGTCTTCGCCGATACCCTCTACTGGGTTGCCATCACGCGGCCGGACGATCCCTGGAGGCCACTGGTATACGCGGCGGGCGCCCGGCTAGGGGAGCCCCGCCTGATCACCACTGACGAAGTGCTGACCGAGTTTCTCGCCCATATGTCATCCCGCGGCCCGTATCTGCGGAAGCTCGCCGCGCAGCTCGTTCGCCGCGTGCTCGACGATGAGGATGTAACCGTAATCCCGCAGTCCCGCGAGAGCTTCCTCGGCGGTCTGAATCTCTACGAGAGGCGCCTCGACAAGGGCTACAGCCTCGTCGATTGCGTTTCGATGACCGCCATGCGGACGCAAGCGATCCGCGACGTATGTACCAACGATACCCACTTCGCCCAGGAAGGCTTCGCACCCCTGTTGTGAGACCTACCGGCCGCCGCGCCGCCGGAGCACATCCACCCACACCGCCCAGATGATCACCGTGCCAATCACGATCATCTGCCAGTGCGTCGACACGTTGAGCAGGTTGAGGCCGTTGCGGAGCACGGCGATGACCAGCGCGCCAATCAGCGTTCCCGAGACCGTCCCGACGCCGCCGAAGAAGCTCGCCCCGCCGATGATCACGGCGGCGATGGAGTCGAGCTCGGCGCCCACGCCGGCTAGCGGAAAGCCGGCGTTCATGCGCCCGGCAAGCAGCACCGAGGCCAGACTCGCGAGCAATCCCGAGATTCCGTACACGGCGTTGAGGCGCGCCGCGACCGGGATGCCGGCCAGCCGCGAGGCCTCGGCATTTCCGCCGATGGCGTAGACGTCGCGTCCGAACACCGTCTGCCGCAGCAGAAAACCGAACAGCGCGAACGTACCCAACACCACCACGACCGGCAGCGGAATGGGTCCCAGCGAGTCGGCGCCGAGGTAGCGCGCCCCGGAGGGCAGGTCCGGAATCGGAAATCCTCCGGAGAGCAGCATGGCCGCGCCGCGCGCCACGTTCATCATGCCCAGCGTCGAGACGAAGGGATGCGGGAGCTTCAAGGCGGTCAGCAGCGCGCCGTTCACGAGGCCGAGCGCCAGGCCGCAGGCCAGCGCCGCGACGATCGCAGCCGGCGCCGGCGCGCCCGCCTTCACCGCCATGGCGAAAACCACGGTCGAGAGGCCGAGAATCGAGCCGACGGAAAGGTCGATGCCCGCTGTCAGTATCACCAGTAGTTGCCCGAGCGCCAGCAGTCCGTTCACCGCGCTCTGGCGGAAGATGTTGAGAATGTTATCCCAGGTGAGGAAGTAAGGCGAGGCCAGCGACAGCACGGCCGTCAACAGCAACAGCCCCAGTAAAGGGCCGAAACGCCGGAGAATGGAAACCGGGCTCATGAGAACGACGCGCCAAGGATCTTCGCCTCCGACGCCTCGGCGGACGGAAACTCCGCCGCGACGCGCCCGGCTCGCATCACCAGGATACGGTCGGCCAGCCGCAGCACTTCCTCGGTCTCCGAGGAAAACAGCAGAACCGACCTGCCCTCCGCCGCGAGCCGGCCAATCCATTCGTAGACCTGCTGCTTGGCGGCGATGTCGATGCCGCGCGTCGGCTCGTCGAACAGCAGGATTCGCGCGCCGCTCACGAGCCACCGCGCCAGCACCACCTTCTGCTGGTTGCCGCCGCTCAAGAGGCGCACCAGCCGCCGAACGTCGGGAGGCTCAAGCGAAAGCTTCGACGCGTACTCGCCGGCGACGGCGGTTTCGCGGCGATGGTCGAAGTAACCCCAGCGCGAAAACTGCGCGGCGTTGGGCAGAGAAATGTTCGTCGCCCCGTCGGCGGTCAGCACCAGGCCCTGTTCCTTGGGGTTTTCGGTGAGCAGGGCCAGGCCGTGCGCGATGGCTTCGCGGGGCGAGCGCAGCCGGGCCGCCCGGCCGAAGAGGCGCAGATCGCCGGTGAACGCCGGCTCCGCGCCGAACAGCGAGCGCGCCAGCGAGGTGCGCCCCGAGCCGATCAGACCGGTGAAGGCCAGCACTTCGCCGCTTCGCGCCGTGAAGGCAACATCGCGCAGACGGCCTGGCAGTTGTCCGTTTTTCAACTCCAAGGCCGGCGCGGCCGCCGCCGGGGGCTCGCGCTCCACTGTTTCGAGGTCGCCGCCGATCATCTGTCGTATCAGCTCCGTCTTCGGCGTCGAGGCCGGTCCAGTCCACACCAGCTCGCCGCCGCGCAGCACCGAAACGCGGTTGGCCACTTGCGGAATCTCTTCTAGCCTATGGCTGATATATACGAGACCGGCGCCGTCCCGCCGCAACTGGCCGATCACCGCGAACAGCCGCTCGACCTCGGCGGCCGTCAGCGACGCCGTTGGCTCGTCGAGGATGACGACGTCCACGCGCCGAACCAGGGCGCGGCCCATCATCAGGAGCTGCTGCTCCGCCACGGAAAGATCGCGGGCCGGCGTGCCCGGATCCCGGCTCGCGCCGACGCGATCGAGAACCGAAACCGCGGCGGCGCGCTGCGCGGCGTGGTCGACCAGAAACCGGGCGCGCCGGAGCGGGTGGCCGAGGAACAGATTTTCAGCCAGCGAGAGATGGGGAACGACCTGGATTTCCTGGGGAATGTAGGCGACCGCGGCATGGCCGGTGCGGCCGAGGACCTGACCGCGGTCCGGCCGCAGCGCTCCGTAGAGAATCTTGACCAGCGTCGACTTGCCGGCGCCGTTGGCTCCGACCAGCGCGTGAACTTCGGCGGGGCGCGTCTCAAAATCCACGGCGCGCAGAACCGGTCCGGCTCCGAACGATTTCCAGATGCCGCGGCCCGCCAGCAGCGCTTCGCTCATGGCCAAAGCGTCTTGGTGGTGGACGTATCAAACAGATGCAGCCGATCGGGACGCAGCCGCAGCCAGACCGCCGACTCGAAGTCGAGCTTCAGCTCCGCCGGCACGCGGCAGCTCAGGCGATGCTCGCCAAGCTGTACTACCACGAGGTTCTCGTTGCCCATCGACTCGCTGACGTAGACGCGGGCGGCCAGCCAGCCCGGCTGCGCTTGCATACCCAGCTCGACGTTTTCCGGGCGGACGCCGAGAGTCACGGCGGCGGCGCGGAGCCGGGCGAGCGGCGGCTCGTCGAGCGCGACCGTCAGCGGGCCCGATACGAACGCCCGGGCGCCCAGGTCGATCCGGCCGGCCAGAAAATTCATCGCCGGGCTGCCGAGAAAGCCCGCCACGAAGAGATTCGCCGGCCGCGAGTAGACCTCCTCGGGCGAGCCGAGCTGCTCGAGCACCCCGTCTTTCATGACGGCCAGGCGCCGGCCGAGGGTCATGGCCTCCGCCTGGTCGTGTGTGACGTAGAGCGAGGTAGTGGCGAGATCGTGCTGCAGCCGCTTCAGCTCGGCGCGCATCCCGACGCGGAGCTGGGCGTCGAGGTTCGAAAGCGGCTCGTCGAACAGAAACGCGTTGGGCTGGCGCACGATCGCCCGGGCCAGGGCGACCCGCTGGCGCTGGCCGCCGGAGAGCTCCCGCGGGCGGCGCTCCAGCAGTCCGGCAAGACTCAGCCGCTCGGCCGCCTGGCGAACGCGCCGCGCCGCCTCGTCGGCGGGCGTTTTCCGCACCCGCAGCGGGAAGGCGATGTTCTCGAAGACGTTCAAGTGCGGGTAGAGCGCGTAACTCTGGAACACCATGGCCATGTCGCGCTCGCGCGGCTCGAGCCGCGTGACGTCGCGGTCGCCGAGCAGGATGCGGCCGCCGTCGGGCTGTTCGAGGCCCGCGACGGCGCGCAGGCACGTCGTTTTGCCGCACCCCGAAGGTCCCAGCAATACCAGGAACTCGCCGTCCTCGATGTCGAGCGAGAAGTCGCGCAGCGCGCGCGTGGCGCCGAACTGCTTGCTGAGCTTCTCGATCCGGATGCGCATTATCCCTTGACCGCCCCGAGCGACAGTCCGCGGACCAGGTGCTTCTGCATCGCCGCCGAGAACAGAAACACCGGAAGCATCGCCACCACCCCGGCGGCCGCCATCGCCCCCCACTTGATCTCGTACTGCGTGACGCGCCCCGCGATCCCCACCGGCAGCGTCATGGCCGCGTCGGTCTGCGCCACGACCAGCGCGAACAGGAACTCGTTCCACGAAATGACCAGGCAGAAAGCGGCCGTGGCGGCCAGGCCCGGGCGCACCAGCGGCAGCACCACCCGCCAGAGCGCGCCGAGTCGCGTCGCGCCGTCGACCATGGCGGCTTCTTCGAGATCCGCGGGCAGCTCGGCAAAAAACCCGCGCATCATCCAGATCACGAACGGCAGGTTGAAAGCCGTGTACAGAATGATCAAGGCGGCGAGCGAGTTGAGCAGCCCCGCCCAGCGCAGCATCAGGAACAGCGGAATGATGCTGACGATCGGCGGAAACATCCGCGTCGAGAGGATCCAGAACGCCACGCCGGGCCGCGGGAAACGCGCCAGCGAATACGCGGCGGCCGTGCCGAGCACGAGCGAGAGCACCGTCGAAACGCTGGCCACCGCGACGCTCTGCGCCAGGTAGCGGCCGAACGCGCGGACCACGAATACGTCGTAGTAGTGCGCGAAGGTCGGCTCGAAGCGCAGCCACAGCGGCGGGACGGCGAACTGGTCCACCTCCAGCTTCAGCGACAGCGTCGCCAGCCAGTACACGGGAAACAGCGTGATCAGCACCGCGGAGGCCAGCAGCGCGGGACCGGCGAACCTCTCGATCCCCTTCATGCCGGCTGCTCCTTGAGCAGGCGCAGGAACGCGCGGGAGATCACCGTAATCGCCGCCAGCAGCACGAACGACATGGCCGCCGCGTAGCCGAAATTGTAGAACCGGAACGCGGTGCGGTAAATGTAGAGCGTTACGGTCTCGGTGGCGAATCCCGGCCCGCCCTGCGTCAGGATGAAGATCTGGTCGAAGACGCGCAGCAAATCCATCAAGCGGAGCAGCACCGCGATGGCGATCACCGGACGGAGCATCGGCACGGTCAGCCGGCGGAAAACCTGCCAACGGGAAGCGCCGTCGACGCGCGCGGCCTCGAACGGCTCGACCGGCAGGCCTTGCAGCCCGGCCAGCAGCAGCAAAAACAGGAACGGCGTCCACTGCCAGACGTCCACGAGGATCACCGAGAGCATGGCGGTGTTTTCGGCCGCGGCCCAGGTGAGCCTCGAAGTGTCGATTCCCCAGGAACGCAGCGCCCCGTTCAACACGCCGAACTCGGGATTCAGAATCAGCCGCCAGATCACAGCCACCACCACCGGCGGCAGCAGCATGGGAATCAGCAGTACGCTACGGAGGATTCGCTGGCCGCGGAACTCGCGGTTCACCAGCAGCGCCAGCGCGAACCCCAGCGTGAACTCCACCGCCAGCGCCCCGGCGGTGTAGACCAGCGTCTGGCCGAGCGAAATCAGGAACAGCCGGTCGGCGACGAGCCGCGCGAAGTTCGCCAGGCTGTAGCCCGCGGGCGTGCGCAGGCTCACTTCGACGGCAAACACCAGCGGGTAGACCGAGAGCAGGCCGAGCACGGCCACCGCCGGCAACCACCAAGTGCGGGCGGAAAATCGCCTCATCGCTTTCTCCGCCGGATCTCGGCGATCTCGGCCTGGGCGCGGGCGAGCGCGCCGGCGCCGGAGGTGCTGTTGTGCCAAGCCGGGCCAAGGTTTCGCCTCATCGCTTTCTCCGCCGGATCTCGGCGATCTCGGCCTGGGCGCGGGCCAGCGCGTCGGCGCCGGAGGTGCTGTTGTGCCAAGCCGGGCCAAGGTTTCGCCTCACCGATTCCTCCGCTGGATCTCGGCGATCTCGGTCTGCGCGCGGGCCAGCGCGTCGGCGACCGAGATACTCTTGGCGTTGGCCTTCGAAACGTAGACGCCGAAGACGTTCTCGATCTCGTTCCAGTTCGCGGTGCGGGGACGCGGCCGCGCCGTGCGCAGCGACTCGTACTGCACCGGGTAGGCGCGGAAGCGCCGCACCAGATCGGCGTCCTGGAAGATGCTGTGGCGCGTCGGCGGGCAGCCGCGCTCGGCGGCCACCCGCATCTGCGCCGGGTCGGTCGCCCAGCGAACAAACGTGAAGGCGGCATCGACGTTCTTGGACGCAGCGGGAATGCCGAGCAGCCAGTTGCCGAGCGCGGCGCGGCCCGGGCGGCGCTGGCCGGGCATCGGCGTAAACGCGATTTTCCCGACGACCCGCGATTTGGCCGGATCGTCCATGGCGGAAATCCAGCTCGGCCAGTTGATCGCCATCGCCGAGGTCGCTTGCAGCAGGTGGGCGTTGACCTCGTCGGCGTTGAAACTGATGTAGGCGGGCGAGGTGTAGCGGCCCAGCTCGATCATGAACTCGAGCGCCCCGGCCGCCTCCGGCGTGTCGAGGAGCGGCGCACCTTCGGGCGAAAGCAGGTCGGCGCCGAAGGCCCACAGCACGGGCATGAAATCGGCCACGGCGGCGTTGCCCGGCGCGGCCCGCATGACGTACCCGTACATACCGGTTTCCGTCTCGCGGATCCGCCGCGCCGCCCGCAGCACCTCGTCCCAGGTTTTTGGCGCCTCCAGTCCGTGTTTCTCGAACAGATCGCGCCGGTAGAAAAAAAACTGCGAGTTGCCGACGTAGGGCAGCGCGTAGAGCCGCCCGTCGGGGTAAGGCTCGTGGCAGAGCTGGAGGGATGACGCGATGAAGTCGGCGTCCGGGCCGGCCGCGCCCGCCTTGGCATAGAGCGGCTCGAGCGGCGCGAGCTTTTCCCCGGAGGCCAGGCGCGGAAACCACGGGTCGTCCATCATGATGACGTCGTAGGCCCCGGTGCGGCTGTCGAGATCGAGCATCGCCTTCTCGAACAGGCTGCCGTAGGGCAGCTCGACCAGCTCCATGCGGATGCCGCTCGACTGCTCGTAATCGCGCGCCGCCTTCTTCAGCGCGTCGCCTTCGACTCCGGCATTGACGGCGACGACCAGCCGCCGCCCGGCCGGCTCCCGCGCGCAGCCCGCGGCCGCGGCGAGCAGGCACGCGACAAGGCACGTGACCGGGGTTGCGCGGCTCGCGCCGCCGGTGAGAAGATACATGGCGAGACGAAGGAGCCTCTATTATGCGTCATCCCGCGCGATTTGCGGCGCTCGTAGCACTGCTGGCGGCGGGGCCGCACGCCGGCCCGGCGCAGGCGCCCAAGGCGGCACCCAAGAAGCATCTTCTGGTGGTCGGTCAGAGCGTCGGCTTCACGCACGATTCCATCTCCCACGGCATGCTCACGCTTGGCCAGCTGGGGCGCGACTCCGGGCTGTTCGACGTGACCGTGCGCACCGACGTCGCCAACATCACCAAGAAGCCCCAGCGCGGCAACGCCAAGAACCTCGACTACTTCGACGCCGTGTTTTTCTACACCACCGGCGAGCTGCCGCTCGACGATTCGCAGAAAGCGGATCTTCTCGCCTTCATCCGCGACGACGGCAAGGGATTCCTCGGCACGCACAGCGCCACCGACACGTTCTACAAGTGGCCGGAGTTCGGCGAGATGATCGGCGGCTATTTCGACGGCCACCCCTGGCACCAGGAGGTGAACGTCCGCGTCGAGGACCGCGGTTTTCCCGCCACGCGGCACTTTCCGCCGTTCTTCCGCATCACCGACGAGATCTACCAGTTCAAGAACTACTCGCGCGACCGCGTGCGCGTCCTGATGAGCCTCGAAAACGGGTCCATCGACGTGACCAAGAACGGCGTCAAGCGCGAGGACAAGGACTTCGCCGTGGCCTGGGCGCGGCGTTACGGCAAGGGCCGCGTCTTCTACTGCTCGCTCGGCCACCGCAACGAGGTTTGGGACACCCCGGACATCCAGAAGATGTGGCTGGAAGCGCTGCGCTGGGCGTTCGGCCTGGTCGAGGGCGACGCCACGCCGCGGCCGCGGACAGAGTAGCGCGGGCGCTTTAGGCCGCCGTCCAGCCGCCGTCGATGGTGAGGATCGAGCCGGTGACGAAGGCCGCCTCCTCCGAGCATACGTACAATACCATGTGAGCGATCTCCTCGGGCCGTCCCATGCGGCCGATGGGCTGGCGGGCATGCAACTCGGCGCGAATTTTTTCCTTTTCGTGCTTGTGGAACTTTTCGAGGTACGCCTCGACGAACGGCGTGCCGACGGTGCCTGGGCAGATGCAGTTGACGCGCAGCCGCCCGGCGTAGTCGAGCGCCATCTGCCGCGTCAGCGCGATGACCGCGCCCTTGGTCGCGCAATAGGCGAACCGGCGCTTGACGCCCCCGAGGCCGGCGACCGAGCCCATGTTGACGATCGAGCCGCGCGGCGAGGCGAGCAGCAGCGGCAGGGCATACTTGCTGCACAGGAACACGCCGTCCACGTTGACCTGAAACAGCCGCCGCCAGTCGGTGGAGCCGGTTTCTTCAATCCCTCCGACCAGGCCGATGCCGGCGTTGTTGATCAGAATGTCGAGCCCGTCGAGCCGGCCGAAAAAGCGCTGCACGGCCCCTTCGTCGGTAACGTCGAGCGCTGTGCCGCCGGAAGGTGGCTGAACGTCGGCGACGATGACGCTCGCGCCGGCCTGGGCCAGCGCGCGAACGGTGGCCGCGCCGATGCCGCTCGCGCCGCCGGTAACCACGGCGCGGCGGCCGTCCAGACGAAACGGCTCGGGCATAACAGCGCAGTCTAGCAGAACGCGGCGTTGTGCTATGATAATGGTAATGGCCGCTCAGACCCAGACCTCGCCGCTCTCGGTCGATGAATACCTGAAGACCCAATTCGAGGGCTCCGGGCCGGAGTACCTCGACGGCGAACTTGTGGAGAGGAATGTGCCGAACTACGCGCACGGCAGGACCCAGTGCTGTCTGGGAGCCTTGCTCAAGAGTTTCGGCCAGGAGCGCCCCCTTTACGCTGCTACAGAGCTTCACCTGCGCGTCGCCACTGGTCGATACCGCATTGCCGACGTCGCGGTCTTCGAGGGCGAAGAGCCGGCCGAGGGAATCCCTTCACAGCCGCCCTTAGTTGTAATCGAAATTCTCTCGCCGAACGACTCTGCTCAGGACGTGCTGGCCAAGTTCGAAGAACTCCACGCCTGGGGTGTGAAGCACCTCTGGCTGGCAAACCCCGGCCCGCGCAGGCTGTACGTCTACGACGGCGGTCTCCGCGAGGTGCCGGCCTTCACGATTCCCGAGTACAAGATCGAGATCGCGGCCGCGACAGTCTTCGCATAGCGAACCTGGCTGCAAATTTGCAGCCAGGTAAGGCGTGCGCGCCGCAAGTTGCTGAAAACTCGTCTTAGCGGCGCACGCCGGACGCCCAGTTCAGCACCACGGTGATGGGTAACGTCACCATCCGCGCCTCAAAGATCTCCTTGGGAATGCCGCGCTCGAAGGCGGGACCGTCGGTCTTCACGTCGGCCGCCATGATCTTGTTGCCGGCGGCAAAGAACATCTCTTTTCCGTCGCGGCGCCAGCGGGGTTGCCGCCAGTGTACCGCCGGTTAGAACCTGTGGAACCGCAGATGAACGCAGATTAACGCCGATAAAACCTAAGCTCTACGTCTCCCGGGGTTTTCATCTGCGTTTATCTGCGTTCATCTGCGGTTCCTTTTCACATCTGCAAACGCAGGCCGAACTGCAAACGCCGGGCGGGCTGCGAGCCGGTGGCCCGGCCGAAGAACGGCGAGCTGAGCGCTCCGTTGAAGTTCTGATAGTTGACGCGATTGAAGAGGTTGAACGCGTCGAGGGAGACCGTGACGCTGGGGCTCTTGTCCTTTTTGGTTGGCTGGAAGCGAAACTCGCGGTACCAGCGCACGTCCACGCCTGCGAAGCCGGGGCCGAGGCCGGTGTTGCGCGTGACGCCGGACGGACGGTCGTTGGCCATGCCGTCGCGGTTTTCGTCGCGGCCGGTGGTGATGTTGAACGGCGAGCCGGAGCGCATCGAAACCGAGGCGCCGAAGTTCGCCCAGCGGTGGACGGTGGCGGTGGCCAGCAGGTTGATATTGTGCAGGCGGTCGGTGTCGGCGCGGCCCCATTCGCCGCGCGGATCGAAGCTGTTCGCCGGGAACCAGTTCAGGCCGCCCGTATCGGTCCTGGTTCTGCCTAGGACGTACTGAACCGTGCCGCTGAGCCGGGGGGCCAGCGTGCCGCGCAGCGTCACTTCCAGCGAGTCGCCCTCCAGCCTCCCTGCTGACTCGATCTGCCGTCGCACGCTCACCGTGGAGTCGGGGCGCGCTCCAAAGTCCGGTGGCAGGGGCGGGTTGGAGTCGCGCGAGCGCAACTGCTGGACGCCGCGCGTGCCGGTGTAGTTGACAGCGAGCACCGTTTTCTTGCCCATCTGGCGCTCGAACCCGAGGCTGAACTGCAGGGTGTTGGGGAGCTCGATTCCCGGCTCGAGGAGATGAACGCTGGCGGGCAGGCCGGCCAGCGACAGGCCGCGCAGGTCCGCCGGCGTTTGCGCGCCGCTCAGCACGTAGCGGCGGAGCCGCGATCCGTCGTAGCGCAGAATATCCCAGATGGGCATGGGTCCGGCGCGCTCCGAGAAAAAGCCGGCGCCGGAGCGGATCACCAACTTTTTCTGCTTCCCCGGAGAGTAAGCCAGCGCCAGGCGGGGCGCCAGATTGTCGCGGTCGCCGAAGTGGTTCTGCCAGTCGTAGCGCAAGCCGGCGGCGAGAGAAACGTTGGGGCGCAGCTGCCACTCATCTTGGAAGAACGCGCCGAGGTTTTTCTCGACGAAAACGATTTTGGGATTGCCGCGCTGCACTACGGCAGCGAAGGGACGCCCGGCCGCGTAATCCTCGAGCGAGGCGAACGACAAGGCGCCGATCTCGTTGGTGCGGTCGACCAGGCCGCGCCGGCTCCAGTCCGGGACGTTGAAGCCATACTTGAGCGCGTGGCGGCCTCGGGTCTGGGAGATCAACCAGGTGATGGAGGTGTGCGCCTCGGTGGTGAGACGGTCCGACTGGGCTCCGCCGCCGGTGAAGGCGTCGCTGACGACGATACGCGGCGCCGCCAGGTTGCTGCGCACCGGAGCCCAGTAGCGGCCCACGAGAATCCGAAACTGCGACAGCAGCTTGGGCGACAGCGCCGCGCGGTGGTTGAAGATGAACTCGTCCTCGCGGAAACGCGACTGCGTCCCGGCCTCGCGCAGCGTGGCGCCGCCGACGCCGGCGTTGTCGGTCCAGCGATCCTGAAAATTCACCTGCCAGAACGTCGCCTGGCGGGCGTTCCACTGGCGGCTGACGCGCAGGGAAGCCACCGTGTTGACCTGCGGCGCGGGGACGTTTTCGCGGATGAGCCCCGCCGGACCTTGAGCGAAGACGACCGGCACGAGGTCGTCTTCCTCGCGCGCGCCAGAGAGCAGGAAGGAAGTGTTCCTGCTCCGGCCCACCGGCCCGAACAGGCTGCCTTCGAAGATGCGGCGCTGCTCCTGGGGGCGCCGCACGGCGAAGGCGTCGCGGGCGTTGAAGCGATGGTCGCGCAGCACGAGGTTGAATGTGCCGTGGTAGGCATCGGCCGACGACTTGGTGATGATCTCGATACGGCGCCGGCTCCAGCGCGGGTACTCCACCGTGTAGGGATTGTTGTTGATGCGGATTTCCTGAATCGCCGAGGCGGTGACCCCGGCCTTGCGCATCTCCATTCCGTCCACGATGATCGACACGCCGGAATCGCCCGGCGTGCCGGGATCGAGAAAGCGCGACAGGGCCGCGAGGTAGTCGAGGTCGAGGAACGGTAGGCTGTCGAGCATGGTTCGCTCGACCGAGATCACGTTGGCGTTGGAGGCGATTTCCGTGGACACCCGAAACTCCGGGGCCTCGACGGTGAGCTGTTCGCGAAGCGGCGCGAGACGCAACCGCAGCGTGAGGGGCTGGGGAGAGCGGGCGCCGATCCGCACCGTCCGCCGGATCGGATCGAAATCGGCGAGGGCGACGCGCAGCTCGTGCTCGCCGGGCGGCACGTTGTCGAACCGGAACTCGCCCAGGGCGCCGGTCCGCGCGACGCGTTCGCCCAGGCGAATCTCCGCGGCGGCCACCGGCGCGCCGGAGGGATCGACCAGCGTTCCACGCAAGGATGGAACGGGCTGCTGCGCCGCGAGCAACGCGGCGATCAGGAAAAGAGCGGCAGCCATCCGCATAGGCAGGCCCCAAAACCCTTGGAACCGCAGATGAACGCAGATTAACGCTGATAAGACCTATGCTCTAAAATCTGCGTGGTTTGCCGGTTTTCATCTGCGTTTATCTGCGTTCATCTGCGGTTTCATGGTTTGGGGTTGGCGCTACTGCTGGCCGCCGGCGTCCCGCTCGATGTAGGGGATGCCTTTTTCCATCCAGTCGGGCTTGGCGGCGCCTTTCAGGTAGTGGTCGAAGAACTGCTGCATCCGCACGGTATAGTCCTTCTGGTTGTGGCGGCGGCGGAGGCCGTGGCGCTCGCCGTTGTAGTTGAACATGTAGGCCTCTTTGCCGAGCCGGCGCAGCGAGAGGAACAGCTCGATGCCCTGATACCACGGCACGGCGTCGTCCTGATCGTTGTGAAGGATCAGCAGCGGCGTTTGCACGCGGTCGACCATGAAGATGGGCGAATTCTCGACGAAGCGCATCGGGTATTGCCAGATACTGCCGCCGATGCGGCTCTGGCCGGCCTCGTACTGAAACTGGCGCGGGCGGCCGGGTCCCCAGCGGATGCCGTTGTAGGCGCTGGTCATGTTGCCGACGGGCGCGCCGGCGGCGGCGGCGCGGAAGCGGCGCGTCTGCGTCACCATGTAGGCAATCTGGTAGCCGCCCCAACTGTGGCCCTGGATGCCGACGGCCCCCTCGTCGACGAAGCCGCGGTCGACCACGGCCTGAATCGCCGGCAGCACGCACTTGATGGAGCTCTGGCCCGGCCAGCCCACGGTGTAGACGATGTCAGGCATCAGAACGAGGTAGCCGTTGCTGGCGTAGTACGCGGGGTTGATCGAGGTGCCGGGCGAGGGGTCGCGGAAGTTGTGCAGACCCTGCGAGAGGCGCTCGTAGATGTAGACCATCATGGGGTACTTCTTTTTCGGGTCGAAGTTTTCCGGCTTGATCAGGATCGACTTCAGCGGGACGCCGTCGGCGTTCTTGAAGCCGACCAGCTCGGAGGTTCCCCAGACGAAGGGGTCCTTCTGCGCGTTCAGGTTGCTCGCCCGGCGGAGGTCGCGGAAGCCGCCGTCGGTCCAGAAGAGATCCGGGTATTCATTGAAGGTAGACGCGGCGACGAGGTAGACTTCGGCGTTCTCCGCTTTGCCAACGGGGCGGATGCTCTTGGCGGCCATCAGGAGCTTCTGCGGCGGGGCGCTGCCGTCGAGGCGGTCGCGCCAGAAGCCGGTTTCGCGGGTTTCGAGGTTCTCGGCGCGCAGCAGCAGCGGTTTGGCCGGGTCGATGCCGCGCTCCTCTTCCTCGTCCTCGCCGGAGTCCAGGCGCAGCACGCGGAACTGGAGATGGTCGCGGCGGCCGGCGCCCTCGGTGATGTTGCGGGCGACCTTGCCGTCGGGCGAGACTTGCCAGATGTCGTAGCGGTCGTAGACCAGCAGGAACTTGCCGTCCTTGGTCCAGCCGGCGTTGCCGTAGCCGCCGGGCTCGTCGGGGGTGTTGTGGTCCTCGTTGTAGAAGTTCGTCTTGAGGCTCGCCGTGAGGTTGGTCGCGGAGCCGTCGGGGATGCGGAGAGTGTGCCACTGCTTGTCGCGGAAGAACGACACGTGGCGCGCGTCGGGGGACCAGGAGACGCGGCCGCCGCCACCGCCGCCGCGCCCGGCGGGGCCGCGGCCCGGAGCGGGTCCGCCGCCGCCGAAGCCGGCCGGGAACTTCTGGAGCAGAGGCTGGCGCGAACCGGTCAAGGTGTCAACTAGGTAGTAGTCGGCGTTGCTGGCGCCCTCGAAGTCCCCCAGGCGGCGGTAGGCGCGGTCGTCGGTTCCGAGGGCCAGGCGGCCGTCGTCGCTGGGGGTGATCTGCTGGAGGGCCGCGTCGGCGAGCTGCAGGAGCTTGTTCTCGGCGATGTGAAAGACGGCGCGGTAGCTGCGGCCGCGGTCCTGCGGGGCGCGGACCTTTTGCATTGGCTGGATGTAGTCGTCGCGCCAGTGCCACAGGTCGGCGACCACGCGGTCGTCGGCGGGCGGGGCGTCGGGCTCGCGGTCGGGCCGCTCGGCGGGAGCGGGCGGTCCGGCGCCAAAAAACAGGCGGCCGCCGTCGCGCGAGAAGCTGACGGCGCCGCGGTCGCTGATCACATAGCCGTCGCGGAAGCCGGGCGTGGCGGTGGAAACAACCTCCTGGGCGGCGGCTTGGCGGTCCCACAGGTAGAGCTTGAACTTGGGCTGGCGCTGCGAGGCGTCGTCGCGATCGCTCAGGAAGACGAGGCGGGTTTGTTCGCGGTCCCAGGCGGGTCGCGAGTACTTGCCTTTGCCGGCGAGCAGCGCCGCCGCGTCGCCCGTCGCGCCGGGAACGATGTGGTAGATCCCGTTCTCGTCTTCCTTGCGCGAGGAGACGGTGTAGACGAGGGTCTGGCCGTCTTTGCTGAGGGTGTACTCGAGCACGTTGGGGAAGACGCGCTCGCCCGAGTCGGCCCTCGCCAGGTCGCGCAGGACGAGGTCCGTGCCGTACTGCGTTCGCTGGCGGCCGCCGCGCGGCGGGCCGGCCCCGCGGCGAGGGCCGGCGGCGCCGGGTTCCCGCTCGGTCCCCTCCGCGGGCGGGGCCGCGGCCGGGGGCGCCTCCTTCAAGTAGGCAAGCCAGGCGCCGGCCTTCTCCGGAACCTGAAAGCTGCGGACGTCGGCGAGGCGCGTGAACGCGCCGGAAGCGGCGCTGAAGACGGCGAGGCCGTTCTTCGGCATCTGGTCGGGCCGGCGGCGATCCCGGCGGGCTTTGTCGGTGTCCGCCTTGGGCGGGTAACTCGTGACGACGAGGAAGCGGCCGTCGGCGGTGAAGGCGCGGCGGATGCCGCGGCGCGGGGCCTCCTCTTCGGGCGCGGCTGTGGCGTCGGGGTCAGGCGGCGGAGGCGGCGCGCCGATCGGCTCGCGCCACTCGCGGGCGCTGGCCAGCTCGCGAATCACAATCTCGCCGTCGCCTTCCTGCGGGAAGACGGCGTAGGCCAGGTACTTGCCGTCGGGCGACAGCAGGGGGCTCTGAATGGAGCGCCAGGCGTCGTAGTCCTGGTGCGTAAGCGGGCGCTTGGCGGGCGACTGGGCGACGGCGGCCGCGACCACCAACACGAGGCACAGCGATGAAAGGTGCAATCGGCAGCGAATTCTCATGATGCTGGCATTATAGAACAAGCGTGGGGCAGAGTGGTGTTGCCCAAAGGACTCGCGCCCAAACCGATGAGGCGGTACGCGCTGGCGGGCGCGACCGCGCTGTTCATGAAGCTCGGGGCGGCGTTGAAGGCGCAAGCCAACTCAGCGGTGGCCTGGCGTATGAGGCGAAGCGGGAGGTGACCTGGGAGGAAATGCTGCGCTCGGGGGTGAGGGGCCGCTACCGGAACACCCGGCCGGGCGTCTCGTCCAAGTCCAGGGCAGTCGCCAACGCCCGGTTTAGCTCAGCGACCCTGGCTGCGCCAATACGGCCCACATAGTTGGTCAAGAGAGACTTGGGCAGGCTCACGAGTTCGTCGCAGTGAATGCTCGATTCCTGCTTGAGGCCTTCTTCCATGCCGATCCTCACCTGGGTGCTGAGCGCGTCGTGGCGGGAGTAAACGGGGGCGCAGATTACCGAGGAGAATCGCGTCTCGATCACAGCCAGGCGACTGACGATCACAAACACGCGTTGGCGCCTCGGATCCCGCGCGCCGGGTTTCCTTACGAGATATAGCTCTCCACGCGTCACGGCAGAGCCTGGTATTCGAGGACGTCGGCGGCTTCCGCGTTCAGGCGATCCGCGTTGCGGTTGATGATCTCGACGTCCCTGGCCTCGCGAGCGGCCTTTTGCAGGCGCGCCAGATAAATTAGGATCGCCCGCTCGATGAAGGCAGAGCGATTGGAGTCCACGCGGTCGATGGTCTTCAAGAGTACTCCCGGGAGTGTGATAGATGTCTTGACTCTCATAGGATAATTATACTCCAATGACACTACCCTACGCCACGGTCAAGTTCCCCGGGGAGGACCTACTTCACCTCCACCCAGCGGGGCAGCGAAACGACCGTGCGGTAATTCGACTCGTTGTAGTGCGGGTTGCGGACGGGCGCGTAGATTCGCTTTCCGGCGAAGGGGCGGTCCTGGGTGTAGATCCAGACCTGCTGCTGGTCCCACAGGACGATCTCGTCGCGCGCGTCGCCGGTGAGGTCGGCGACATAGTAGGCGAGGTCGGGGTGGCCGTCGTCGGGAAACATCACGACGCGGCGGAGGCGGCCGTCGATCATGCCGCCCGCGCGGATGTTGCCGCTGAGCAGCGCGAACTCCTCGCCGTCGCCGCGCCAGTTCACCGGGTGCAGCGGGCTCCCGGTGTGGATGGGCTCTTCCTGCGCCAGCAGGTTGCCGTCGTGGTCGAACAGGGTGACGATGCCGGGGTTTTTCCAGAAATTCACGGTCATATACTGGAGGCCCGGTAAATCCGGACGATACTTAGCAACGCTGGGACTCTGGGCGTGACCGATGCGGACGTGCTTCAGGATGTTTCCGAGGCGGTCGAAGATCAAGAAGCCCTCGTCGCTGCCGCTCGAGTAGGCGCGCGGCGCGGCGCTCGGGTCGCCGCTGAAGTTGCCCATGGCTACGCCGTCGGCGTGGTCGCGCAGCTCGCGGTCGCGGCTCCAGATCTGGCGGCCGCCGTGGTCCCACAGCGAGTAGCCGATAAGGATCTCGTCGCGGCCGTCGCCGTCGGCGTCGAAGGGGAACGGGAAGTGGCCGGTCTGACCCTCGCCCTGCCAGAGCAGCTTCAAGTCGTTGTTGAACACCCAGAAGCTTCGATAGCGGTCCTTGATGAGGATGTCGCTGCGGCGGCCCTTGCCGGAGAGATCGAAGAAGGCCAGCGAGTCGCCGTTGTTGATCTCGTAGGGGCGCTCCTTGTTGTCGGCCGGCGCCGCGGGCATCGGGACCGACTGGCGCAGCTTCCCGGTGGCGCCGTCGAGGACCTGGAGCTTGAAATCGCGGACCAGCACAACCTCGCTGCGCCCGTCGCCGTCGAGGTCGTGAACCTGAAACGGCGTGTCGTTGGTGAGCAGGCCGTTGCGGGGGTCGGGGCGGCCGGATTGCCAGAGGATCTTGCCGTCGAGGGTGACGCCGGTGAGGCAACTGATGTGGTCGAAGGCATCGCCGCGGACTCGCGGGATGTTCTGGGCGATCAGCATGTCGAGCGCGCCGTCGCCGTCGAGATCGCCGAAGCGCGCGTTGCGGCCGGCGCCGAAGCCGGGAGTGGGAAACTTTTTCCAGAGTTTCGGACGCGGGTTCGCGGCGCGGAGACGCTCGAGCTCGGTTCCCCGGCGGCGGACGCGCTCGTCGATCTCCTTCTTGGCCGCGTCGGGCGCCGTGACGCGGAAGTCCTGGAAGCGGGCGGGGATGTTGGCGGTCAGGCCGGTCTTGCCCTTCAGCAGCTCGCCGTCGGCGGCCTCGAGAATGACGCGGCCGTCGATGGAGGCGCGGATGCGCGGGCCGTCGTTCTCCACCCGGAGGACGTAGTAGCGGCTGGTGTCGTAGGGGAACGCGGCCGCCGCGAGCTCGCGCCACTCGGCGACGCGGAAAGTCTTCTCGAGCGGCAGCCGGACCGCGAGGCGCGCCCGGTTGCCGCCGGTCAGCGCGAACAGATAGTAGTGCCGATTGGTACGGTAGCGAAACACGACGCCGGCGGTGTCGGCGAGCGAAAGCGGCCCGACGCGGGCTTCCACCGTGTAATCGCTCCACTCCGCGTCGCCCGTGAGGAAGACGGGGCTCGAGAGCTGCGGCAACGGGTGGACGGTGTGCTGCTCGAGATAGGGCCGGCCGTCTTCATCGCCGGCGATCCAGGCGTCGAGGTGGCAGATGGCGTTCGACCACGGGCCGAGCGGCACGCCGCGGTGTGGTAGGTAGTGGTACTCCTGAACGGCGGCGTTGAGCTGGCCGACCGGGGAAGAGAGCCAGCCCGGAGGGAAGCGGGAGAAATCGTCGCGGAAAAGGTCAGCAGCGGCGGCGGGGAACAGCGAGGCCACGAGGAAGAAAACCACCGATGAACGCCGATGAACGCTGATCGAATCCATATCGTTTATGATAGTCGAGCGGGGCTCACACATGACGCGCAGATTCGTGCTCTGGCTGCTGGCCGCGGCGCTGGCAGCGGCGGCGCCGCGTTTTCCGGGAAAAACCTGGGAAAAAGCCCGGCCGGCGGGTTGGTCGGAGGCGAAGCTGCAAGAAGCCCGCGACTACGCCGGGACGATCCAGACGGCCGCCGTGATGATCATCCAGGGCGGAGCGGTGGTCGAGGAGTGGGGCGAGACGGCGCGCAAGTTCAACTGCCACTCCATGCGCAAGAGCGTCATGAGCGCGCTGTACGGCATTCACGCCAAGGGGGGACGAATCAAGCTCGGGAAGACGCTCGCGGAGCTGGGGATCGACGACAACGAGCCGAAGCTGACGGACGTAGAAAAGCAAGCGACGGTGCTCGACCTGCTGAAGGCGCGGTCGGGGATCTACCACGCGGCGCTCTACGAGACCCCGGGGATGGCGGCGCGGCGTCCGGGGCGGGGCAGCCACGCGCCCGGTACCTTCTGGTACTACAATAACTGGGACTTCAACGCCTTGCTGACCATCTTCGAGCAGGAGACGCGGCTGAAGTTTTTCGAGGAGGTCGACAGGCGGCTGGCGAAGCCGCTCGAGATGGAAGACTTCCGCGTGGAGGACGGTGTCTACTTTACGGGCGAGGCGTCGGTGCATCCGGCGTATCCGATCCGGATGACGGCGCGCGATCTGGCGCGGTTCGGGTTGCTGTATTTGCGCGGTGGAAAGTGGCGCGACCAGCAGATCGTGCCGGAGGATTGGGTGCGGGAGAGCACCCGGCCGCACTCCGACGCGGGCTCGGAGGGGATCAGCAAGCTGGGTTATGGCTATATGTGGTGGGTCAGCGACAACGCCGGCAAGACGGCGTTTTCGGCGCGCGGGGCGGGCGGTCACTATGTCTGGGTGATTCCCGAGAGGGACCTGGTGATCGTGCACCGGGTGAACACCGACGATCGGCAGAGCGTGAGCGAGCGGGAGATGGGCAACCTGCTGCGGCTGATCCTGGCCGCGGGACCGCAGAACTGACCATGGGACGGCGGGAGTTTTTCGCGATTGCCTTGGCCGCGGCGCGGTGGAAGAAGGCTCCGCCGAAGGAGTTCCTGGCCGAGCTGCCGGAGATGATGGCGGTGGCGCCGGTGCCGGGCGCGTCGATCGCGCTGCTCGAAAGCGGCAAGGTGGCCTGGTCGGGCGGGTTCGGCGTGAGCAACGCCGACACCAAGCAGCCGGTGGCGGCGGACACGGTCTTTGAGTCGGCGTCACTCAGCAAACCGGTGGTCGCGATGGCGGCTCTGGGGCTGCGCGACGAAGGGAAGCTCGATCTCGACCGGCCGTTGAGCGCGTATCTGCCGATCGTCGAGGACGCCCGGGCGAAGCTCGTGACCGCACGGCACGTGCTGAGCCATTCTTCCGGATTTCCGAACTGGCGATTCAAGGCCGGCGAGCCGCTCACCCCGGCGTTTCAGCCCGGCGAGCGGTTTCAGTATTCGAACGAAGGGTTCGTGTATCTGCAGCGCGTTATCGAGGAGATCACCGGACAAGCGTTCGGCGATTTCATGGAGGCCCGGGCGCTCGGGCCGCTGGGGATGACCAGCAGCAGTTTCACGTGGACCGCGGAGCTCGCGCCGCGCGTGGCCTCGCCGCACGGCCGGCGCGGCGGCGTGATCGAGAGCCCGGCGAAGCGGGAGCGGGCCGGCCTGCTGGAACGAGCTGGGGCGCAGAATCGCAAAACCTCCTCGTTCCGTTATGCCGAACATGAAGCGCTGTTGCGCGAGATCGGCGAGCGCGTGATGCCTGTCAACGTGATCACCAACGCCGCCGCGAGCCTCCTCACCACGCCCGCGGACTACGCCAGGTTCCTGATCGCGGCGATGCGAAAGTCCGAGACGCACGCCGAGCAGGTGAAGATCCGAGAATCGCTCGCGTGGGGCCTCGGCTGGGGGCTGGAACGCGCCGGCGGACGGCGCTACTTGTGGCACTGGGGCGACAACACCGGTTTCAAGAACTTCGTGCTGGCGGAGGCGGCGACCGGTTTCGGCGTGATCGTGTTCACCAACGGGGACCTGGGAATGCGGCTCTGCGAGCGGGTGGTGACTCGGGCGACGGGCCAGGAGCACCCGGCGTTTTTGTGGATCTAGCCCGATCCGCTTAGATTCTCACGGTTTGTTCTTTCAAGAATTGCTGTGAAAAGTCGACGCCCAGTCCCGGCGCCTCGGGCGTCTTCCAGTGCGCCAGGCTCGGCTGCCAGCCGTCCGCGAAGATGTCCTTATACATAGACGTCTCCCGGTTGCCCTCTTCCATAATGAGGAAGTTCGGGATCGACGCGGCGACGTGCATGGAGGCGGCGGTGCAGACGGGGCCGTTGGGGTTGTGCGGGGCGATCGTAACGTAATGAGCGTCGGCCATGGCGGCGATTTTGTTCATGGCGGTGATGCCGCCGGTGCGCGCGGCGTCGGGTTGCAGAATTCGCGCGGCGCGCTTCTCGAGCACTTCGCGGAAGCTCCAGTGGGACTGCAAGCCCTCGCCGGTGGCGATCGGGATGTTCGTCGACCGCTGGATGGCGGCCATGGCGTCGACGTTCTCCGGCGGCACCGGCTCTTCCAGAAAAAACGGATCGAAGGGCTCCAGCATCTTGGCGATGCGGCCGGCCGAGGCGATGTTGAACTTGCCGTGGGCTTCCACGCAGATGTCGAAATTCGGCCCCGCCTCGCGGATGCCGCGGATCATCTCGCGGACCTCGTTGAGGACGGCGGTGGAGAGCTGGCGGTCGAAGCCGGGATAAGGGCCGAAGGGGTCGTACTTGCCGGCGGTGGCGCCTTGCGCCATCAGCTCGCGCGTGCGCCGGGCATAGGCCTCAGCAGTGCGCGGGATATCGCCCCAGCGGTAGCTGGTGTAGATGCGCAGCGGGTCGTGGGTCTTGCCGCCGAGCAGCTTGTAGACCGGCGCGCCCAGCTTCTTGCCGACGATGTCCCACAGGGCGATGTCGATGGCGCTGATGGCGGCGTAAAGCGTGCCGCCGAGCGTGTTCTCTTCGCTGAGGTACATGCGGCGCCAGAGCTTTTCGATGTCCCAGGCGCTCTGTCCCAGCACGACCTTGCCGCACTCGCGGATCTGGGCGACGACGGCGGCGACCGTGGGGGGCGTGGTGCCCTCGCCCCAGCCGTGGATTCCCTCGGCAGTCTCGATGCGCGCGCAGACGATGTCGGAGCGGCGGCCAATGCGCAGCACGTAGGGCTCGACGCGCGTGATGCGGAGGGAGCCCGCCGGCGCCTCCTGGGCGAACGCGCGGAACGGAGCGAGCGCCGCGGCGGCGAGAAAGTGACGCCGGTTCATCGCAGCATTGTCATCCCGAGCCCGTCGCAGCGTTGTCATCCCGAGCCCATCGCAGCATTGTCACCCCGAGCCCATCGCAGCTTTGTCATCCCGAGCGAAGCGAGGGATCTGTTTTTGGCTCCCATGCTCAGTACCGCCAACAGCGCGACACCACAGTAACACGCCGCCGCGCCGTGCGAGAATACGGCTTTCCGCGGAGAATCTCGCCATGGAGCAACGCTTGCTGGCCGGCACGGACTTGAAAGTCTCTCGAGTCTCGATGGGCACCATGACTTTCGGGTCGCAGGTCGACGAGGCCGCGGCGCGCCACATCATGGACCGCTGCCTCGATGCGGGCATCAATTTCTTCGACACCGCCAACTCCTACAACCAAGGCCGCTCCGAAGAGATCCTCGGCGAGATCCTGCGCGGGCGCCGCGGCCGCGTGGTCCTGGCCAGCAAAGCATTCAACAAGATGGGCGACGGCCCGGATGACAGCGGCCTGTCGCGGGCGGCAATGCTCAAGGCCGCCGACGCCTCGCTCGCGCGCCTCAAGACGGACTTCCTCGACATCTACTACCTACACCAGCCCGACTACAAAACGCCGCTCGAGGAAACGCTGGAGGCGATGAACGATTTGGTCAAACAGGGCAAAGTGCGGTACCCAGCGGCCTCCAACTTCAGCGCCTGGCAGCTCTGCCGGATCTTATGGCTGTGCGAGAAAAACGGCTGGCGGGCGCCGCTCGTCTCGCAGCCGATGTACAACCTGCTGGCCCGGGGCATCGAGCAGGAGTATCTGCCGTTCTGCCGGCAGTTTGCGATCAGCTCGTTCGTCTACAATCCGCTGGCGGGCGGACTGCTCACCGGCAAGCAGCGGCAAGCGGCCGGGCCGGTTGCCGGCACGCGATTCGACGGCAACCGGATGTACCTGGACCGTTACTGGTACGAGGCGAACTTCCAGGCCGTCACAGAGTTGCGGGAGATCGCGGCCGTGTGCGGGCGGAGCCTGGTGGAGTTGTCGCTCGTCTGGGTATTGCAGCAACCCGGGGTGGACGGCGCGATCCTGGGGGCCTCCTCGATCGAGCAACTGGAGGAGAATCTGCGGGCGGTCGAGGGCCAGCCTCTCTCGGCGGAGACGCTCGAGGCGTGCGACCGGGTGTGGGCCCGCCTACGGGGCGCGGTTCCGAAGTACAATCGTTGAAACTTCTGATACAATCGTGGCGTCTAAGCCCGCATAGGAGGAGTACCGCCATGCGCATTTCCCTTCTGTACTACTATCCTCGCATTTCGTTGCGGCCCGCGAAGATTTCTCGCTTCCGCCCCGGCCCCCATTCCCCAACCCCCAACCCCCGCGCGGCGAGCCGCGTTTGGTTGCGGCTCGCCGCGCTATGGTTATCCCCCGTGCTCGCCTTCGCCCAGACGCCGGATCTTCCCGGCTGTAAGCCGGCCGACGCTATCCACGAGGCGATTCAGGAAGCCCGCAAGACGCCCGAGGGCGACACCCGGCCCTACACCGAAATCCAGAAGGACCACGCCGCGAGGCTGAAGGCCCTGGTCGAAAAGCACTCGCAGGATTTCTTTGTCCGGCGCGCGTATATCGAGACGGCGCGCGTCCGCATGGTTGCGCCCGAAAGCATAATCGAGGAGGACAAGCAGCGCCTCGAGCAGTCGCCGAACGATCCTGCCGCGCAATACCTGTATGCTTTCGCCCTGCTGGGACGCAGGACCCCGGACGCGATCCCGATCCTGACGAACCTGGCCGACCAGCACCCGAAGTTCGCGTGGCCCAGTGTGTCGCTGAGCGACATTTACGGCTACCCGGCCTTTCGCGACGCCGCCAAGCAGGCCAGCAACGCGCAAGCCTACGTCGGCGCCTGTCCGGACAATATCAATGCCTACACCCGCCTCAGCCGTCTGCCCAACTCCCCGTTTCTCAAAGAGGCGGCGGCGCGGCTGCGCCAGCTCCTCGCCGGGCGCACCGACAACGAGGCGCTGGGCGCCTGGCCGTCGCTATGGAACCTCGAGTTCAAAGTCACGCCGGTGTCGGAGCATCCGCCGCTGCGCACGCAGGTGGAGCAGGACCTGGCCGCGCTGAAATCGCTCGATCCGGAAAAGCACAAGTCCATCGGCTATGTTCTGCGCGAGGGCTACAAGGTAGTCGGGGACAAAGAGGGGGAGAAGGCTGGTCTGGGGATGGACAAGGCCCGCGCCGCGGGGATGTCCCAGGCCATTGCGGCCATGAACGACTGGAGCAAGAAAAACCCCATCCCGAAACCGGGCGAGCCCGGAGAAAAGAGGAAGGCGTATTACGAAGCGCGACTCGCGGCGAGCGAGGAGTCGATCAAGCTGGCCGGCGCCGATCCCTTCATGATGCTCGAGCCCATCCGCGTGCTGGCCGAGCTGACCGACCGGCCGGAGAGCGAGTTCCTGGCCGCCGTCGACAAGTACTTCGAAATGGAAAAGGCCCGCCAGTCCAGTGTCAGAACCGCTACGCCCAACAACTTCATGATCGCCTCGCTGTACGTCAAGCGGGGCGTGCGCCTGGAACAGGTACCGGACCTTGTTCGGGAGGGCCTGCAGCAGGCTGCCAAGCGTGGCGAGGAAATGGATAGTGATCTCTTCTATATGGAGGACCGCAAGGATTCGGAAGAGGCCTCGCTGTGGGGGCAAAGGAGATTCGCGTGGGCCACCCTCTTCGATGCGTACCTCAAGCAGATGCGGTTCGACAAGGCTCGGGACACGGTGTTCGAGATGGAGCGTGGCCTGCGCGAGTGGAAGACCAAGGTCGCCGCGTGGCAGGCGAAAAGCCAGAGCCTTCCCAAAGACAAGCCGCGAGACGCTGGCAGCTCGATCATTGAATCCGCGGTCAGGAGCGTACCCGCCGAGGAGGCCCGCTATCACGAGTCGCTGGCCCGGCTGGCGGCGGCGGAAAACCGCAAGCTCGACGCCCTGGGGTTCTATCAAACCGCCCTGCGGACGGCGAAAGGCGCGGCTTCCGCTAAGTATTATGAAGATCAGTGGACGCCGAAAGCCCAGGCCCTGTGGAAGGAGCTGGGCGGAACCACCGAGGGCTGGCAGAACTGGATCGAGCAGCTCTCCGCGACCGCGGCAACCTCCGCCAACCTGTCCCGGCCCACGCCGGACCGCTGGACCAAGATGGAGCGTCCGCTGCCGGAATTCACCGTGAGCGACCTCGCCGGGAGAAGCTGGACGAAGGCCAGCCTGGGAGGCAAAACCGCTTTCGTCAACCTGTGGGCCACCTGGTGCGGTCCCTGCCGCGAGGAGCTGCCGCACTTACAGAAGCTCTTCGACCGCGTCAAGGACCGCGAGGACGTCCTGCTGATCACCTTCAACGTCGATGACTCCATCGGCGCCGTCGAGCCGTTCATGAAGGAGAACAAGTACACCTTCCCGGTGCTGCTGACCAAGGACGTCATCGACACCTACTTGGGTTCCTGGAGCATCCCCCGGAACTGGGTGGTGGACCGCGCCGGCGTGCTGCGCTTCGAGCAGGTCGGCTTCGGGATGACCGAGACTGAGGAGTGGATCAAGAAGATGATCGACCAGATCGAGGCGGCGCGCGGCGGCCTCTGAGCTGGCATCCTCACAGCGGCGCGTTGATGCGCCGAGCCAGGTCCGCGTACCTGGGGTCGGAGCGAAGCGGATCCAGCCAGGGGAAAGACCGCAGATAGATCGCCAGGAAACCGCTCCGCTCGTCGGAAGCCCGGCGCAGCCACTCGAAGGCCCGGTCTTTATCGCCGAGGCCCACACATACGAGTGCGACCTGGAAGGGATCGACGTACCGCTTTCTGGAAAGCTCCTCGAGTTCGATCAGGATCTGCTCGGCGTCCTGCTTGCGGCCGGCGGCGGCGTAGCCGTGGCCCAGCCCACCCAGGCCGATGGGGCTCCGCTGAAACAACTGCGCGGCCTTCTCGAACTCCGAGACGGCCTCGTCAAAAAGGGATTTCTGCTCGCAGGCAACCGCCAGCCAATAGTGGGACAGCGCGTAGTTGGGGTCCAGTTCGAGGGTTTTGCGGCAGTGCTCGACGGCCTCCTCATAGCGCCGGATTTGGAGAAAGATGAGCGCGGCGTGGTGTTGCGCGACGAGTGACAACGGCTCCAGGGCCAGAGCCTGGCGGACCTCCGCGACAGCTTCGTCGGCGCGGCCGGCCGCCGACAGCGTCACGCCGTACCAGGAGTGGGCCTGCCACGACCCCGGCTTCAAGGCTATGGCGCGCTGGAATTCTCGTTCTGCGCCGGCGTAGTCCCAATCATAGATCCACTTGCAGAAGCCGAGCGAGGTGTGGGCTTCGGCCAGGGTGTCATCGAGTTCCACGGCCTTCCTGGCGGCCGCCGCGGCCTTGGCCCCCAGGTCCTTCGGCGGGCCGACGCCGAAGAGCGCCAGCAGGGCGTAGCAATCGGACGAGCCGGCGCAGGCTAGCGCGTAATCCGGGTCTTTGTCGACGGCCTGTTGAAAGTAGTCGATGCCTCGTTTCAGATGCTCTTCGGTCCGCCGGCCCCAGTGAAAGCGGCCCTTAAGGTAGAGCTGATAGGCTTCGGAGTTCTCGGTCTGTCGCTTGCCGAGCTGCTTTTCTTCCTCACCGCTGAGCTTGAGGCGGAGCTTCTCGGTGATCGCGCGGGCGATCTCCTCTTCGACTGAGAAGATGTCGGACATCTGGCGCGTATAGCGCTCGCCCCAGAGCTGGGCGTCTTCGGAGACGTCGACCAGCTCGGCCTGGACGCTGAGCGTCTCGCCGCGCTGCGCCACCCGCCCGGTCAGCAGCGCGCGGACCTTGAGCTGGCGGCCGACTTTCTTCGGGTCGACCTCCTGGCCCTTGTAGCGGAAAGCCCGGCTGCGAGGCACCACCCGCAGCTTGGGAAGCTGCGAGAGGCTGTTGATCAGACTCTCGGTGATGCCGTCGCTCAAGTACTCGGTGTCCGGATTGCCGCCGGCGTTGACGAACGGCAACACGGCCAGGGAGTCGAGCGCGGCGGCGGGCTTGGCGGCGGCCGCCCCGGTAAGTATGGCGCTGAGGTGAAAGCCGAGATCGCGCGCCGACTGGAAACGCTCCGCGGGGCTTTTCTCCAGGCAGTGCTGGATGACGCGGTCGAGCTCCGCGGGGATCTGCTTGCCCGTGCCGGCCAGCTCCGGCGGATTCTCGCGGAGGATCGCCGTCATGGTTTCCGCGGGCGTGGATCGCGAGAAAGCCCGGCGGCCGGAAACCATCTCGTAGAGCACGCAGCCGAGTGAAAAGATGTCGCTGCGCGCGTCGGCGGGCGTGCCGCGCACCTGTTCCGGCGACATATAGCCCACCGTCCCCAGGATCATGCCGGCGTCTGTTTCCGTGGGCGCGTTGGTCTCCGCAGCCGCGGCGGGCTGGTGGACGCGGGCCAGGCCGAAGTCGAGAATCTTGGCGCGGCCGTCGGTGGTGAGGAAGATGTTCTCGGGCTTGAGGTCGCGATGCGTGATGCCCTTGGAGTGGGCGGCCGAAAGCCCGTCGGCCAGCGCCACGGCGATCTCGACCGACTTGCGCCAGGCGAGAGCCGCGGCGGTGACCCGGGAGCGCAGCGTGTCGCCCTCCAGCAGCTCGGTGACGACGTACGAGACGCCCTGGTCGGCGCCGACGTCGTAGATGGCCAGAATGTTGGGATGCGAGAGTGCGGCCACGGCGCGGGCCTCGCGCTCGAACCGCGCCAGCGCCAGCGGGTCGCCCGACAGATGCTCCGGAAGGACTTTGATCGCCACGTCGCGGCCGAGGCGCGAGTCGCGGGCACGGTAGACTTCGCCCATGCCTCCGGCGCCCAGCGGGGCCAGAATCTCGTAGGGGCCGAGGCGCGTGCCGGCGGTCAGTGGCATCGGGCGAAACTGTGATGGTAACAGAAAAGGGCCGCGCTGTTGGTACTACCCACCGGCCTGCGGTTTCTCATTGCGTCTAGACAGCGTTTGCGATTAACATAGAGTCGAATCCAACTGACAGGTGCCGGCCATGCGACACGCATTGCTGCTGGCGCTTGCGTGTTTGGTGCTACCCGCGCAAACGCAGGATCCTGCTTACGATCCGCTGGAGAAGGCTTACCGGTCGCTGCGAGAGAGAAAGTATCTCGACGCGATCGAACAGTTCATTCGAGCCGCCCAGGCCGCGCCGGGGCGCGCCTCGATCCGCAAAGAGCTCGGCTACGCCTATCTGAAGATCGGTGAGACCGAGTCGGCCCGCGAGGTATTCGAGCAGGCGCTGAGGCTCGAGCCGGCCGACGCCGCCACGGGGCTCGAGCTGGCGTTCCTCTGCCACGAAACGGGCCGGGAAGCGCGCGCCCTGGAGCTGTTCGACCAGGTGCGGCGGTCGGGCGGCGCGGAAGCGAAACAGAAGGCCGAGGAGGCCTACGCCCGCGTCGACGGCGAGCTGCGGCGGGCGATCGAGCGGTGGTCGGCGGCGGTCGAGCAGGATCCCGCAAACCGCGCAGCGCGTCTCGAGCTGGCCCGCAACCTCGAGAAACGCCGCGAGCCGGCGCGCGCCGCTGAGCAATACCTGGCCGCCTGGCGGCTGCCCCCGCGCCGCGAAGAGACGCTGCTCGATCTGGCGCGGGCCCGTCACGACGCGGGTGACGCCGAGGGCGCCGCCGGCGCCTGGCTGCTCGCCGCACGCTCCCCCGTGACGCGACTCGCGGAGCGCGCGCGCGAGAAGCTCCCCCGCCGCGAGCCGTTCGCCAACGAATACCGCCGTGCGCTGGAGCTCGATCCGGCGCACTCCGCCCTGCGTCGCGACCTGGCCTTCCTGCTGCTGGCCACGCAGCGCGCCGACGAGGCCGTCGCGGAATTCGAAGCCATCGTCCGGCAGGACCCCAAGGACATGCTGGCCGCCGCGCAGCTCGGCTTCCTGTATCTGGAGCGCCAGCAGGCGGAGCGGGCCGTCCCGCTGCTCGAGAAGGTCGCCCGCGGTCCGGATGCCGAGCTGGCACGCCGCGCCCGCGAGACCCTGGCCACGCGCAAGACCTCCGAGCGGCGCGAGGGCGCGCATCCCTACAAGGTCCTGGCCGAGAAAAGCCTCGCCCTGAGCTACCTCGACGACGCTCGACGGTATTACCAGGCTGCATACGAGATCGATCCGGAGGACCTCGAAGTCGCCTTCCAGCTCGGCGTCGTCCACAACATCCTGCGCGACGACCGCGAGGCCCTGCGGTGGTTCGGCCGGGCGATGCGCAGCCCGGATGCGCCGCTGGCGGCCCGCGCCCGCCGCGGCCACAGCAACCTGGCCCCGCAGTTCAAGCGCTTCCAGACGACGCTGTGGACCTACCCGGTGTTCTCGTCGCGGTGGCACGACGCCTTCCAATACGCGCAGTTGAAGACCGAGCTCAAGCTGAAGCGATGGCCCGTGCGCCCCTATCTTTCGCTGCGCCTGATCGCCGACTGGAAGCGGAGGGAGGAGGGGCCGCTCCCCTACCTGCTGTCGGAGAACTCGCTGATCGCCGGCGTGGGCGCGCGCACCGGGATCTGGCATGGGCTGATGCTGTGGGGCGAAGCGGGGCAGTCGATAAGCTACCTCCGCGAGCGGCCGCCGGGAACGCCGCGCGCCGGGCCCGACTACCGCGGCGGTCTGATGTGGTTCCGCGGCCTCGGGACCTCGCTGGCGCGCGACCGTCCTGGCTCGTTCGCCGAGTTCAACGCCGACGTCGTCTACCTCAGCCGCTACAGCCGCAACGTCATCGCCTACTGGCAGATGCGCCCGGGCTGGCGGCTGCCCGGCGGAGCTCGTTGGCGGTCGCAGCTGTTCTGGAACGTGAACCTGACGGCGGACCGCCGCCGCGAGTACTACGCGAACTTCGCGGAGATCGGCCCCGGATACCGCTTTCGCCTGCCGCAGTTTTCCCGGCCCGTGGACGTGACCGTGAGCGCGCTGCGCGGGGTATATCTCATCAATGCCTTCAACCCGCGGCCGCCCCATTACTATGACCTGCGCGTCGCGCTCTGGTATTCCCTGGCTCGCTAGTGCTTACCACTCCCTCCGGTCGTGGCTCGGAAACGGTTGGTGAGCCGCGACCAAAGGGAGCGGTTTCCCGCGGCGGACCGCACGCGAACTTCTGCAAGTTTGCACTAGTGCGGCCATGCTGTCATCCCGAGCGTAAGCGAGGGATCTGCTGGATGCGGCCGCGTCAATACGGCGCGTCCCTCGCGGTCGGAATCGCAGCCGTCGTTAGCTTCGCCGCCGCCGCGCTGGCGTCCGAGCCGCCGGACAACGGCTGGAAGCGGATCCTGGAGGCGCTGAGTCTCGATCCCGCGGCGTTCGTCCGCCTGGAAGGCGACTCGCCCGCCGCGCGCCGCCACGGCTTTCGCCCCACCGATGAGACGGTTCGCGTCGCCAGCACCGCCGAGTCGCGCGATCCGCAACTGGAGGTGATCTGGGAAAGGCCCGTCACGCTTCCCGTTTATGAGCTGCCCGCCGGCGCCCGCGTCTTCACACGCGAGAAGCGGACCGGCGCGCCGCTGGTGGCCGGGTTGCGGCAGGACGGCCGGCCCGTCCTGTGGACCGCCGCCGGGCCGGGCGAGAAGGGCTACGAGCGGTTTCCGTACCTGCCGCAAGCGCTCGGGGATCTCGGCGTCGAGTTCCCGTTTCGCGGCGCGCGCCTGTGGGCGTTCTTCGACTATTCCTACCGCCTGCGAGCCGACCCGGATTTCCTCGCCGCCGGCTGGCGGAAAGCCGGCATCGCCGCCCTGCACGTCGCCGCCTGGCATTTCCAGGAGTCCGATCCTGCTCGTGATACCTACCTGGGCAGACTCATCGACGCCTGCCACCGCCAGGGGATTCTCGTCTACGCCTGGCTCGAGCTGCCGCACGTCAGCGAGCGGTTCTGGGACCAGCACCCGGAGTGGCGCGAGAAGACCGCCATCCTCCAGGACGCGCATCTCGACTGGCGCAAGCTGATGAACCTGGCCGACGCCGGCTGCCGGCGCGCGGCGGAGTCGGGAGTCCAGTCGCTGCTCGGGCGCTTCGACTGGGACGGCGTGAATCTGGCGGAGCTGTACTTCGAGTCGCTCTACGGCCCGTCGGACCCGCAGCGCTTCACCCCTATGAATGATACCGTCCGCGCGGAGTTTCGCCGGCTGGCGGGCTTTGATCCGCTGGAGCTGTTCCGGCGCGACGGCGCCCGGTACTGGTCGCGGAACCGCGAGGCCTGGCGGCGATTCGCCGACTACCGCGCCGGACTGGCGCATCGCTTGCAAGCGCGCTGGCTGGCCGCGCTCCGGAGCTGGCGCCCGGACTTGGACCTGGTGCTCACGCATATCGACGACCGCTTCGATACGAGGATGCGCGAGTTTCTCGGAGCGGACGCCGCCGCCACGCTGCCGCTGCTCGAACGCCTTCCGTTCACCTTCGCCGTCGAGGACCCGGCGACAACCTGGCACCTGGGTCCGGAACGCTACCCCGAAATCGCCCGGCGCTACGCGGCGTTGACGCCGCATCGCGAACGGCTCGCCGTCGACATCAACGTCGTCGAGCGGTATCAGGACGTCTACCCCACGAAAAAACAAACCGGCACGGAGCTGTTCCAGCTCATTCATCTCGCGACCCGCAGCTTCCACCGCGTGATGCTTTATTTCGAGCAGTCCATCGCGCGCGCCGACTACGACCTGCTGGCGGCCGCCTCGGCAGCGGTGACCAGCGCCGCGCCCGACGGCGGCGGCCTGGTCGTCGACGCCGCGCACACCACCGGCGTGCGCTGGAAAGGACCGGTGCGGCTCGACGGCCGGCCCTGGCCCGCCACCGACGGCGAGACCGTCTGGATTCCCGCTGGCCGGCACAAAATCGAATCCGGCGGGCGCGAGCCGCCGCTGCGGCTGGTCGGGTTCAACGGCGATCTGCTCGACGCGCGCGTTCTCGACGGCGGCATCGAGTTTCAATACCGGTCCTTGAGCCGCGCCGCGGCGCTCCTCGATTCCCGGCCCGCGTCGATCCAGATCGACGGCCGCGCGGCGACGGTCCCGGCGCTCGAAACCGATCGGCATTTCACCCTTCTTCTACCGCCAGGCAAGCACACCGTCGCCGTGGGGCGGGCTTTCAGCCCGCGCGGGGCTTCAGACCCGCCAGGGCCGGGCTAAAGTCCGCCGCGGCCTGAGGGCCGCGCAGGAAGGGACCGGAATCGCCGTCGCTGGCGCCCCGCGTGAGAAGCGGGAAACCGGTTTGTGGTTTTCCGCTCTTTCCACGGGCCCGGCCAGCCGATCCAAGCCGCACGGGCGGTGGAAGTTCAGATACGGATTTAGGCGCGCGGTATAGGCGGGGACAACCCTACCCGGTGTAGTGTATAGACACCTCGTGTATACTAGAAGCATGGCGCTCACCAGGGTCTTCCGCAGCGGCAACTCCCAGGCCGTGAGGATTCCCCGCGAGCTTCGCTTCGACACAGAAGAAGTGGAGATCCTTCGCCGCGGGGATGAGGTGGTGCTCCGGAAGCCCAGGCGGAACCTGGGCCGGGCGTTCGAGTTGCTCAGCGGATTGTCGGGCGACTTCTTTCGGGGTGGGCGGCGGCAGCCCAAGCTTCAAAAACGCCGCGGGCTTTAATGCGGTATCTGCTCGACACCAACATCTGCATCTACGTCACCAACCGCAGGCCTCCGGCTGTGCTGGCCCGCTTGGAGCGGTTGCGGCCCGTTCCTCTACGGCGCCTGGAAGAGCGAGTATCGGGAGTCCCACCTGGCGAAGATCGAGGAGCTTCGCTCGCTGATTCCCTGCCACTGGATGCCGTTGTGGCGCGCGACTACGGGCGCATCCGGAACGACCTGGAGAAGAGAGGCTCGCCGCTGGTCACGAACAACATCCGCGAGTTCGGGCGCGTTGACGGGCTACGCCTGGCAAACTGGGCGGCCTGATCAGGGCGAAGGTAGTGGGCTACAAGTAGCCCACTACCCGTTCCCGAGAAAGTTCGAAATCAACCCCTTCAATAGGCAAAGCGGAGGCCGAACCGGATGGTGCGCTGCGTCGCGCCCGCGCCGGTGATCTGCATGAAGTTCGAGGGCGTCGACACGGTCGCGTTCGGGTTGTTCAGCCGGGGCGTGTTGGTGACGTTCAGCGCTTCGGCGCGGAACTGGAGGTTCCACGATTCCCTGACTTTGAACGACCGGAACAGCCCCAGGCCCATGTCGAACAGCCGCGGCCCGCGCAGGGCGTTGAGAGCCATGTTCCCAAAGCGCGGCTGGTTGACCGTCGCGAAGCTCCCCAAGACGCCAGGGCCCCCAGGGGTCGCGTCGTAAAACGGAGAGTCTACGCCTACTGCTCCGATCTTCCGGACGTCCGCGTTAATCTGGTCCGCCACCTGCGTGTTATTCGGAGCGTTCAGGGAGGCGCCGGACGTGGTAACCGAGAACGGCGTGCCAGAATACAGGAACACGGCGGGGTTGACCTGCCACCCTCCGGTGAGCATAGCTGCCGGGCCGGTGGTCGCCCAGGTCTTGCCCTTACCGAACGGCAGCTCGTAAGTCGCCGCCGACGTCCAGGAATGCTTCCGGTCGAAGTCCGCTAAAGTCCTATTCTTCGAAAACTGGCTGGGAACATAGAAGCGGAGGCCACTGTCGCTGTTGCCGGCCGTGATGCCCAAGGTCTTCGACCAGGTATAGGACGAGCTCAGGAACAACCCGCCGCTGAGCCGGCGCGTCACGTTGCTTTGCCAGGCGTCGTATCGCTGGTGCGCCATCGGGATGTAGAACTGGCGCGCGGCATTAACGCCGTACCTCGCAAACAGCGGGCGGCCGGCGGCGCCGGCGCCCGGAACCAGCCCGGCGTTGGCCTCAAAGTAGTTGACCCCCTGCCGGATGGAACGCGTGCCGACGTAGCTGGTCTGGATAACGAAACCCCAGCCCAGGTCGCGCTGGATGGTGACGTTGAACGACTCGATGTAGCCGCGGCGGTACTTGCCGCCCTGCAAGGAGGTGGTGCCGACGTTGTTCGGGATGTCCACGATGCCCGTGGAAAGATCCGGGAACCGGGGGGCCGGGATGCCAGTGGCGAGCGACCCGGCTGGACTAAAGGCGTTTAGCGGCTGATGGTCCTCGCCGATAATGGCTGGGAAGGGGCTGCGCAGCGGCCGGCTAAGCGGGTAGGGATCGCTGGTGATGCCAAAGCCGGCGCGAAGTACGGTGCCATCGTTCACGCGGTAGGCCAAGCCGACGCGCGGCGCGAACATCACGGTCTGCGCGGTGGTCCCCGCGTTGCGCGGGACGTTGCCGCGCCCGCCGACCAGCATCTTGTTGGTTTCCAAGTCATACCGCTCGAGCCCGAACTCCCCGCGGTCCGGAATGGGGAAGTGCTCCATTCGCAGGCCGAGGTTGACGCTCAGCTTGCGGTTGACCTGCCAGTTGTCGCGGACATAGTAGCCTTGATGAAACTCGCGAGTCCTCATCGGATCATAGAACTGATAGGCTTTATTCATGGATCCCGGGAGCCCTAGCAGAAACGCAGCATAGGCGTTGAAGTTGTTCCCCGAGGCCACGCCGCCGCTCAAGCTGGTAACGCCCTCGACAAAGTTGAACGTGCCGCGCGGCCCGCCGAGGAATTCCGGCTGCCAGTGGTTCATCTGGTGGTCGACGAAGTCGAAGCCGAAGCGGATGTTGTGGGCGCCCTTCGTCCAGTTCATGTTGGCGGCGTAGGTGTACTGCCAGTCGTTGCGGAAGATGGGGCTCCAGTTGTTGACGTTGCCGATCGAGGTGTAGCCGGTGATGTTGAAGATCGGAAAGCCGCTCTGGCGGATATCCGGCCCGTTGGTCCCGGGGATTCTCAATACGTCCAGGCCAATGTTGGTTCCGTAGTCCGGACCCGTCGTGGTGTGGTGCATGAAAGTGCCGCCGAAGTTGGCGTCGACCAGCAGCGTCGGGCTGATGATATAGCTAATACCCGCCCCGAACACGTCGGTGTGGTTGTAGCCGGTGCCGATGCCTGCTGCGCCCGCGGCGCCGCCAGGATATGGACCCAAAGCCTGACCCAGGGGAACCCCGGACGTCACCGGGGAAATCATGACGCTGTACTTGGCGAAGATGTTGGTCTTGCCGTTGGGCGTCCAATTCAGCTTGCCGTCCACGTTGTCGCGCTTGAAGTAGTAAGGCACGGCGGCGAAAAAGTTGGTGAGCTGGCTGGTGCCGGTGTTCGGCAGCGGGACGTAGCCAACCAGTATGCGGGCCGCCGCGCTCTTCATCGACTCCGGAATCACGTTGTTGTCAAAGGGGGTGCGATTCTGGCCGGCTGCGTTTCCTGTCGTCGGGTTGTAGACCGTGGTGAGGCCTGCGAAATTGCCGTTGCGGACCGCCGCAGTGGGAACGCTCAGCAACCCATTGCCGCGCTCGGCGGTAGTGGTGCCTTCCCAGGAGGCGAAAAAGAACAGCTTGTCTTTCTTGATCGGCCCGCCGAAGGTGCCCCCGTACTGGTTGTCCAGCCGCTGCGGAGTACCGGTGCCCGCTGGCGTGTTGGGATTGAAGAACAGGTTCTTGGCGCCCCACTTGTGGTTGGCATGGTAGGCGAAACCCACGCCGTGGAAACGGTTGGTCCCGGACTTGCTGATCACCGAGACGGCCGCCCCGCCCGACATGCCCTGCTCGGCGTCGAAGTTGTTCGTCGATATGTTGACGGTCTCGATCGACTCCAGCGGCGGAATGTAGAAGGCGTGGTGCGGCAGCCACGTATAGATGCTGGCCGCGCCGTCGATGCGCGTGTTGTTGGAGTTGCGCGCCGTGCCGTTGACGTTGGTGGTCAGTGCCCGGGCCGGCGTGTCGGTGGAGGCGTTTTGAAACGCGGACGGCGTCGTGCCGGGAAGCAGGTCGATCAGCGCCTGGAAGTTTCGGTAGCCCGGTATGGTGATCTGCGACAACTGTTTCGCCGTGATGTCGGTGTGGATGTCGGAGCGGTCCGTTTGCATGGCCGCCACTTCCGCGCCCACCGTAATGACCTCGGTCACGGCGCCGATCTTGAGCGCCGCGTTGACGCGGGCGATGTTGTTCGCCGCGATGACGACCTCCTTGGCTTCGAAGGAAACGAAACCGGTGGCCGTGATCTTGATGTCGTAGTTGCCCGGCGGAAGGTTGCGGAGCTCGTAGGCGCCGCGATCGTCGCTCTTGGCTTCCACCGCGTAATTGGTCGCCAGATTCTTGATTGTGACTTGCGCGCCGACCACCGCCGCCTGCTGCGGGTCGGTCACGTTGCCTACTAGAGTGCCGTAGAGCACCTGACCCACGGCGACTCCGCCCGACAAAGACACCAGCGTCAACACAAACGCCATCACGCGAAGCAGCTTCATATACCAACCTCCTGTTGCGGGCACACCCGCGTCTTGCAAAGACCGACAGCCTTCAGAGTCGAGATGCCCCTCGAAGACAATACAACACGATACTAAATAAGGACGCCTCGGAATGCAAGCAGATTTCAGAAAGGAATTGGTGGCAGATCTGCAACCAATTCCCTGTTCTCCATTTGCTGGAATCCGGGGCCGCCGCACTCCTGAATTCTGGAGATTTGTGGCCTGCCGCGCGGCCTCCGCCTGTGAGCTAACCCTCGCCGATTGAGAACTTTGCGGTTACTCCGGCAGGAACTCCGAATTCAGAATGTCCTCGAGCGGGAACGGGCAGTCGGTGGGGAACGCGCGCCGCGGCAGGCCGGTGTCACCCGAAGCGTCCTTAACGGCGTCCGCGTAGACCTCCGGCGCCGAGTCCCGCAGCTTGCGCTTCAGGCTCGGGGAATCCTTCAGCACCAGAAGGAGGTCTCGGCGTTGGGTATTGATCGTCACCATCCAGCTCCCCGACCGAGCCTCGGGCTGGAACTTCCACTTCAGCACGTGCATGAGGATCAGCCGCGCCCGGCGGAACACCTCCCGCGAATCTCGTTTTCCCATGTCCTCGATTTCTTCTGCCAGGTGCTCGATGTCGGCTTCGTCGAAGCGCCTCTCGCGCAGCAGGCGAGCCATTTCCTCGGTCCAGACGGCGAAGTCTTCGTCGTAGAGTTGGTTGACGGGGACCTTCAGCGTCTTGGCTGCCATGGCCTACTCCGGCAGGAACTCTCCGTTCAGGATTTGATCGACGGTGAACGGGCAGTCGGCTGGGAAGGTCGCGACAGGCAGGCCGGTTTCGGCGGCGGCGTCGTCCATGGCGTCCGCGTATAACTCTTCGAGCGAATCCTGCCCTTTTCGCCGCAGGCTGGGAGAGATTTGGAGCGAGCGTCGAAGATCCCGGCGCTGGACATTGAGGGTCGCCCGCCAACTGCCGGATCGCTTCTCGGGTTGGAACTTCCACTTCAGCAAGTGCGTGATGATCAGCGTCAGCCGGCTGAGCACCTCGTTTCGCTGGCTTTTCCCCATATCCTCGATCTCTTCGGCGACGTGCTCAACGTCGACTTCCTCGAAACGCTTTTCGCGCAGCAAACGGCCGACTTCCTCAGTCCACACGGCGAAGTCTTCGTCGTAGAGCTGGGCGGGCGGGATCTTCAGCGCCTTGGCTGCCATAGTCCTTATTCTACCGCCGCGCCCGTTCCTTGCTGGAGGGTTGCCAGGCGGTTGGCGTCGACGCCCATCCACCGCTCGGCGCTGCCGTCGGGCCATCGCACTTCGACCGTGACCGGCCCGCGATGGTCGCCCAGCCCGAAATGCACGCCGGGATCGCTGGCGCTGAGGTAGCTCGAATCGGTATGGGCGCGGCGCCACAGCGGGCGCTGGCCGTCGCGGAAAACGCCCACCCGCGCGCCGAGCCCCAAGCGGTTGGCGCGGACGCCCTGGAGCTTGACCAGGAGCCAGCTCCGGCGCGGGTTCGACTCGTTCAGCAGCAGCCGCGCGGGGCCGTTGTTGTTGGTGACGACTATGTCGATGTCGCCATCATTGTCGATGTCGCCAAACGCGGCGCCGCGGCTGACCTCGGACTGTTCGAGACCCGGCCCGGCCGAGGCGGTCGTGTCCGCGAACCGCTTCCCTGCCCCCTCGTTGCGCAGGAGCTGATTTTTCTGGTGGAACGGATAGGGCTGGCCGCGGAGCGATTCCAGCAGCGTCACCGCGCCGTTGGCGACGAACAGGTCGAGCCGGCCGTCGTTGTCGTAATCGAACCAGTCGATTCCAAAGCCGGTGAACGGAAAGGTCGCGGCGCGGAAGCCGTGTTGCAGGGAGGCGTCCTCGAAGCTCGCCGCGCCGTCGTTGCGGAACAGCGTGCCGCCCTCGGCGGTGAGGTTGACGACGACCAGGTCGTCGTCGCCGTCGTTGTCGAAATCGCCGGCGCTCACGCCCATACCGGCCTTGGCCAGACCGTCCTCGCTGTAGGCGGCGCCGGACTCGAGACCGGCCTCGCGGAACGTCCCGTTCTTCTGGTTGAGCCAGAGAAGATTTGGCGCGGTGTCGTTGGCCACGTAGAGGTCGATCCAGCCGTCGGCGTTGAGGTCCGAGGCGGTGACGCCCAGGCCAGGTCCGTAGGCGGCAGTGATACCCGATGACACCGAAACGTCGGCGAATTTCCCGCCGCCCTCGTTGCGGTAGAGGCGCGCGGTCACCGGGCGGTAGGCTTTGGGCGTGCAGTAATCGACCTCGCCGGTGGGGGCGTGGCAGCGCTTGTTGCCGCGCAGCGTGAAGTCGATGTAGTTGAGGACAAACAGGTCGAGGTCGCCGTCGCGGTCGTAGTCGACGAAGGCGGCGCTGGTCGACCAGCGCTCGTCGCCGACGCCGGCCTGGCGGGTGACGTCGGTGAAGGCGCCGTTGCCGTTGTTGCGGTAGAGGACGTTCGGCCCGAAGTTGGTGACGTAGAGGTCGGTGTCGCCGTCGTTATCGTAGTCGCCGGTGGCGGCGCCCATGCCGTAGCCAACGTGGCCAACGCCGGCCTCGGCGGTCACGTCGGTGAACCGAAGCTGCCCCGAGGGGACGAGCTCGTTGCGGTAGAGGCGGTTGCCGAGCCGCTCGCCCGAAGGCGGCGGGAAGCGGGCCTCGGTGGGCTTCCGGCGCGCGTCGAACATCGTCCCCTGTATCAGGTAGACATCGAGGTCGCCGTCGTTGTCGTAATCGAGCAGGGCGACGCCGGCGCCCATGATCTCCGGCATGTAGAACTCGCCGGTCGCGCCGGTGAAGTGGTGGAACTTCAGGCCGGTCTCGGCGGCGACGTCGCGGAACAGGGTTCGCGACTCGGCGGGCGGCGGCGTCCTCTGGCAGGACGCTGCCGCGAGCAGCGCGACGATGGTAACCCCCGCCCGGCCCTTCACTGCGACGCTCCCGCCTGCCCGAGGATCCGCAGGTCCCGCTCGATGCTGGCCAGCAGCGGCGCCTGCCGGCGCGAGGCCGCGCCGTCGCGGGCCCGGCGGATGTAAGTCACCGCGCGGGAGCGATCACCGGCGCGCGCCCAGGCGGCGCCCAGGGCATAGAGAAACCCTGGCGTCAGGTCGTCCTCCGGTGAAAGCGTTTTCTCGAAATGCGCGATGGCTCCGGCGTAGTCGCGGCGGTTGACTAGAATGCGGCCCAAGTGAAAATGCGCCAGCCGGTAGCCTGGGTTGCTCGCGAGCGACTGCCGGTAGCGCTCGGCGGCGGCGTCCAGTCGTCCTTCGTGCTCGAGCATCTGGCCGAGGTTGTGCTGTGCCTCGGCGTGGTAGGGATTGATCTCGACGGCGCGGGCGAAGGCCTCCTTGGCCTCGCGATACTTCTGCTGGCCGTATAGCAGCACGCCGTAGTTGTAGTGGCCCTCGGCGAAGTTGGGATTCAGCGCCACGGCCTGGCGGTAGTGCTTCTCGGCGTCGGCGGGGCGTCCCAGCCGGCCGTAGAGCGAGACGAGGTTGACGTGGGCCTGCTCCAGGTTCGGGTCGACCGCCAGCGCCTGGAGCTGGAGCGCGACGGCCTCTTCGAGCCTGCCGGCCGCTTCGAGGTCGACGGCCTCGCGAAGGAAGCTCGTCGTCGCCAGATTCAACCGCCGGATCTCGGACAGGAACTCGTCGCCGACCGGCGGAACGGTCAGTTTGTATTTCTCATATAGAGTGAAGTGCTCGCTGGCCTTGGCGGCGTCTCCGGCTTTGCGGTAAGCCAGCGCCAGGGCGTAGTGGGCCGCCCCGTAGGCCGGATAGAGATCGCAGGCTTTCTGAAACGACTCGCGCGCGGCGGCCGCGCTGCCGGTGGCCGACTGGACGCGGCCCAGTCCGTAGAAAGCCGTCGCCGCGTGCGTCGCTTGACTGGTCATTTTCCGGTAAATCGCGCCGCTGTCCTCGAGGCGGCCCAGATCGAGCAGCAGTTCCGCGCGCCGCAGTTGCGCCGGACCGTGATCCGGATCGATCGCCAGCGCCCGTCGCAGCGTTGCCTCAGCCGCGTCGCCCTTGCCCTGAGAGGTCTGCACGAGGGAGAGCCCATAGAGCCACCGGAACGACCGGCGATCGAGCTGCTGCGCGCGCTGGTAGCAGACTTCGGCGGCCCCGTTCTGACCATGGGCGTGGAGAATCATCCCCAGCTTGCCGCTGGCCGCCGCGTCCTGCGGGCGGTTTCGCGCGGCTTCTTCGGCCTTGCGAATCTCCTCCCGGATGGCCGGAAGAAACTTCTCCGTCTCGAGTTTCGGGATTTCCGGCAGAGGCTCGGCGCGTTCGCTCGCACAACCCCAGCAGATCAGCGCCGCCGTCACAATCCACGCCCGCATCAACGCCATGGTAACGCGCCCGTAAGCCCGCAGGCGCGCTCGGCCGATGTTTCCTACAATGGTTGCGGTATGAGCGCGACAACTGCGAGCGCCGGCCTCGGGCGGGCCGTCGGTTTCTGCGAGGCCCCCATCGGCAAAAAAGTGGTGATGGCGGTCAGCGGCGTCATCTTGTTCGGTTTCGTCGCCGGTCACATGACGGGGAACCTGCTGATCTTCCTCGGCCCGGAGCGGATCAACGACTACGCGCGGTTCCTGCGCGCCTCGCCGGCGCTGCTGTGGGGCGCGCGTCTCGTTTTGCTGGCGGCGGTGGCGGCGCACGTCACCGCGTCGGTCCAGCTCGCGCTGCTGAAGCGCGCGGCCCGGCCCATCGGCTACGCCCGTTACGCGCCGGTCCAGGCGGACTATGCCTCGCGCACCATGATGTGGAGCGGGCCGATCCTGCTGGCCTTCGTGGTCTACCACCTGCTGCACTTCACGTTCGGCACGGCGCATCCTTCGTTCCGCGAGCTGGACGTCTACGCCAACGTCGTCGCCGGCTTCCGCGTGGTTCCGGTATCACTCGTATATATTGTGGCGATGCTGCTGCTGGGGCTGCACCTCTACCACGGCGCCTGGAGCATGTTCCAGTCGATGGGCGTGGGCCACCCGCGCTGGACCCCGGCGCTCAAACGATTTGCCGCGGCCGCCGCCGCGATCCTCGCCGCCGGCAACATCTCGATCCCGATCGCCGTGCTGAGCGGCCTGGTCGAATAGGTCCGCGCCGCGCGAGCCCGCCGATGCCACTCGAGGCCAAAATCCCGACCGGCCCCATCGAGAGCGCCTGGGACAAGCACCGCTTCGAGATGAAGCTGCTCAGCCCGGCCAACCGCCGCCGGCACACAATACTCGTAGTAGGCTCAGGGCTGGCCGGCGCTTCGGCGGCCGCCACGCTCGGCGAGCTGGGCTACCAGGTCCGCTGTTTCTGCTTCCAGGACAGCCCGCGGCGCGCCCACAGCGTCGCCGCCCAGGGCGGCATCAACGCCGCCAAGAACTACTCGAACGACGGCGACAGCGTGTTCCGCCTGTTCTACGACACCGTCAAGGGCGGCGACTTCCGCTCCCGCGAAGCCAACGTCTACCGCCTCGCCCAGATCAGCCTGAACATCATCGACCAATGCGTGGCGCAAGGCGTGCCGTTCGCGCGCGAGTACGCCGGGACGCTCGCCAACCGCTCCTTCGGCGGCGCGCAGGTCTCGCGGACTTTCTACGCCCGCGGCCAGACCGGCCAGCAGCTCCTGCTCGGCGCCTACCAGGCCCTCTCGCGGCAAATCGGCGCCGGCAACGTGACCATGTTCCCGCGCACCGAGATGCTCGACCTGGTGGTGGCCGGCGGCAAAGCCCGCGGCATCGTCACGCGCGACCTGGTCACTGGCAGGATCTACTCGCACACCGGCGACGCCGTGGTTCTCGGCGCCGGCGGCTACGGCAACGTCTTCTACTTGTCGACCAACGCCAAGGGCGCCAACTGCACCGCCATCTGGCGCGCCTACCGGCGCGGCGCCGCCTTCGCCAACCCCTGCTTCACGCAGATTCATCCCACCTGCATTCCAGTCACCGGCGAGCACCAGTCGAAGCTCACGCTGATGAGCGAGTCGCTGCGCAACGACGGGCGGATCTGGGTTCCTAAAACACCGCGCGACCGCCGCGCCGCCGGCCAGATTCCCGAGTCCGATCGCGACTACTACCTGGAGCGGCGTTACCCGAGCTTCGGCAACCTCGTTCCGCGCGACGTCGCCTCGCGCAACGCCAAGGCCGTCTGCGACGAGGGCCGCGGCGTCGGGGAAAACGGCCTCGGCGTCTTCCTCGACTTCGGCGACGCCATCCGGCGGCTCGGCCGCCAGACCATCCGCGAGCGCTACGGGAACCTCTTCGAGATGTACGAGCGCATCACCGCCGAGGACCCCTACCAGGTCCCCATGCGGATCTATCCGGCGGTGCACTACACCATGGGCGGCCTGTGGGTCGACTACCAATTGATGAGCACCATCCCCGGATTGTTCGTCATCGGCGAAGCGAATTTCTCCGATCACGGCGCCAACCGCCTCGGCGCGAGCGCCTTGATGCAGGGCCTCGCCGACGGCTACTTCATCCTGCCCAACGCGGTCGGCGACTATCTGGCCCGCGCGCCCCTCGAGAAGCTGGACACCGCCCACGCCGCGTTTCGCGAGGCCGAGAGCGAGGTTGCCGCGCGCGCCCGGCGCCTGCTCGCCACCCGCGGCCGGCGCTCGGTCGATTCCTTTCACCGCCAGCTCGGCGGGCTGCTCTGGGACAACTGCGGGATGTCGCGCCACGCCCGGGGCATCGAGGAGACCTTGCGCAAGATCCCCGAGCTGCGCGAAGAGTTTTGGGCGAGCGTCAACGTCCCGGGCAGCGGCGAAGAGCTCAACCAGTCGCTCGAGCGCGCCGGCCGCGTCGCCGACTTTCTCGAGCTGGCCGAGCTGATGTCGCTCGACGCGCTGGAGCGCGCCGAGTCCTGCGGCGGGCACTTCCGCGAGGAGTTCCAGACCGCCGAAGGGGAAGCCCGGCGCGACGACGCGAATTTCTGTCACGTCGCCGCCTGGGCCTTTCAGGGCGACGGCGCCCGGCCGCGGCTCGAGAAGGAGCCGCTCAAGTTCGACTACGTACCCCCGGCGCAGCGGAGCTACAAGTAATGCGCCTCGTCCTCCAGATCTGGCGGCAGAAATCGGCGGCGGCGGCCGGAGGGCTGGCGCGCTACGAGGTGGATGGCATCAAGCCGGATATGTCGTTCCTCGAGATGCTCGACGTGCTCAACGAGCGGCTCACCGCTCGCGGCGAAGTGCCCGTCGCCTTCGATCACGACTGCCGCGAGGGAATCTGCGGCTCCTGCGGGTTCATGATCAACGGCGTGGCGCACGGGCCGCGACGCGGCACCACTGTCTGTCAACTGCATATGCGGCACTTCCGCGACGGCGAGGAGCTGTATCTGGAGCCCTGGCGCGCGCGTGCCTTCCCGGTGATCCGCGACCTGGTGGTCGACCGCGGCGCCTTCGACCGCATTATCGCGGCGGGCGGCTTCATCTCCGTGCCCACCGGCAGCGCCCCGGACGGCAACGCGATTCTGGTTCCCAAGCCGGACGCCGAGCGCGCCATGGACGCGGCGGCGTGCATCGGCTGCGGCGCTTGCGTCGCCATGTGTCCCAACGCTTCGGCGGCGCTGTTCACCGGCGCCAAGATCAGCCACCTGGGACTGCTGCCGCAGGGCCAGCCGGAGCGCCACGACCGCGCCTCGCGCCTGGTCGCCGCCGCCGCCCGCGAGGGATTCGGAAGCTGCGGCAACGTCGGCGAGTGCGAGGCGGTCTGTCCTAAGAATATCCGCCTGGAAGTGATCCCGCGTATGAACCGGGATTTCCTGCGCGCCAATTGGACGCGGCGGGAGCAACCGGGCCCGGCTGGAGGGTGATCCTCCATTGAGGATATCCGACTGAGGTATGATTTGAGCGTATGGCGTGGCCCGACCGCATTGTTGTCGATGCTGACATCCTGTCCGGGAAACCGGTTGTTCGCGGGACTCGCCTTGCTGTGGAATTGATCCTGGACCTCCTCGCGGCAGGCTGCAGCGAGACGGAGATCCTACAGAATTATCCGGGCCTGGAAAAAGAAGACATCCAGGCTTGCCTTTCCTACGCCAGCCTCTTGGCACACGAATGGAAGGCGTATCCTCTGCCAGCCTAAATGCGTCTGCTGGCCGACGAGAATTTCCCCCGACCCACCGTAGAGGCACTTCGCGCTCAAGGGCACGACGTAACCTGGGCTCGGACTGATTTGCCGGCCGCCAAAGACACCGTGATTCTTCGGCGGGCCATCGCCCGAAAGCGTCACGCCCCTGGTGCTGGCAGTGCTGGCCTCTCGGATCGACTGGATGGGCCACTTCAGCCTCGTGAGCGAGGCGGGAATTCACATGGTGCACCTCTAGGCGCGTGACTCGCCCACGCTCCCTTCCCTGTGCCGCAGTACAATAGACACAGAGTGCCACCACGTCCCCTGACCGCGCTGCTGCTCCTGCTGGCCTCCAGCCTGGCCGCGGCGGATTTCTTCCCCCTCGACCGCGTCAAGCCCGGCCTCAAGGCCGTCGGGCGCACGGTGTTCAGCGGGGACAAGATCGAGGAGTTCCAGGCGGAGATCCTCGGCGTGCTCCACAATGTCGGACCACGACAATCGATCATCCTGGCCCGGCTGTCGGGCGGGCCGCTGGCCCGGACGGGCGTGATGTCGGGCATGAGCGGCAGTCCCATCTACATCGACGGCAAGCTCGCCGGGGCGGTGGCGTTCGCGTTTCCATTTGCCAGCGAGCCCATCGCCGGCATCCGGCCGATCGCCGAGATGGTGGATATTTTTGAGCAGCGCCGGGATCCACCGCCGCCGGCGCGGCGCGCCGCGATAGCCGCCATTCCGGCAGCTTCCGGTGCGGCGCTCGAGCGCTGGATTCCGGCGCCCGACGCGCCATGGCTCCCTCCCGCCCAAGAGTCTTTTGCCGCCGAGCCGCGGCTCCTGCCCATCGCCACGCCGGTGAACCTCGCCGGGTTCACCGAGCGCGCGCTCGAACGCTTCGGTCCGGCCCTGCGCGATTTAGGCCTGGTTCCGGCCCAGGGCGCCGGCAGCGCCGCGAGCGCGCAGTCGAGTGAGCTCGGCGACTACAGCAAGCTCGAGCCCGGCTCGACGATCAGCGTCGGCCTGGTGCGCGGCGATCTGAACGTCACCGCCGAGGGCGTGCTGACCCACATCGACGGCCGCCGCATCTACGCCTTCGGCCATCGCTTTCTCTCCTCCGGGCCGACCGAGCTTCCCGTGATGAAGGCCTCTGTGATAGCACTGATACCGAGCCGCAACACCTCCCTGAAGGTCTCGAGCGCCGGCGAGCTGATCGGAACCATCCGCCAGGACCGCTCGACGGGCGTGCTGGGCGAGCTCGGCGCGCGCCCGCGGCTGCTCCCCGTCGAGATCGAGCTGCACTCCAGCCGCAGCGGCAACCACTCCTACCGGCTGGAGATGGTCAACGACCGGTTCCTCTCGCCGTTTCTGCTCCAGATGGCCTTGTTCTCCGCCATCGACGCCACCGAACGCTCGCTCGGCGCCTCGACCATCCGGCTGCGCGGGTCGATCCGGCTGGCCGGCGGGCGCGCCCCCGTAGAGCTTGATAATATATATGCCGCCGAGAGCAGCGCGGCCAGCCTGGCGTCGCTCGGCGCGACCTTGCCGCTGGCCCAGATGATGCAAAGCGGTTTTCCGGACCTGCGCGCGGAGCGAATCCGGCTGGAGGTCGTCTCGCTGGACGAGAAGCGGCAGTTGCGCCTGGAGAGAGCCTGGGCTTCGAAGCGCGAAGCCAGGCCCGGCGAGCCGCTGGAGCTGGCGGCCGCCCTCCGCGGCGAGAATGGCCAGGAGGTCGTCCGCAAGACGCCCTTTGAGATCCCGGCCGGGGCCCCTGCGGGACCGCTCAACGTCACGTTCGCCGACGGCGCTTCGATGAACCTGCTGGATCTGTCCGCGGCGGGCGCCGCCCGCGAAGCGGCCAGCGGCTCGCAACTGGTGCGCGCCATCAACCAGTCGCGGAAAAACAACAGCCTGTATGTGCGCGTCTGGCGATCCGACCGCGGCTTCGCGCTACACAACGAGCCGCTGCCGTCGCCGCCGGCATCGCTGCGAGCCATTCTGGAAAGCGGCTCCACGGGTGCGGCCGCCACCTGGTCGTCGATTCTGGCCGAGATGGAGATCGGCGGACTCGACCGGGTGGTCTCCGGTTCCACGACCATCCGCCTGACGGTAAGAGAATGAGAATGCCGCCATTCCGTCGATCCGCACTTTTGACTTTTGCCCTTTGCCTTTTGACTTTTGCCTTGCCTCTGCCCCTGCCCGCCGCCGGAACGGCCGTCTGGGAGATGAGCACCTATAAGGAGTTCCTACGGGGCTCGTTCACCAGCGTGTCGCTGAGCCGCGAAGGCCGCCTGCTGCTGGCGCCGAAGATCGAGGCCTTGTTTTCCTCCGACCAGCCGCTGGTCTGGTCGCTGGCGCGCGCCGCGGACGGCGCCCTGTACCTAGGTACAGGACACAGGGGCCGCGTCTACCGCGTCAAGCCCGACGGCTCGAGCTCCCTGCTGTGGACGGCCGCCGAGCCGGAGGTCTTCGCCCTGGCCGCCGGCCCGGACGGCCAGCTCTACGCCGGCGCCTCCCCGGACGGCAAGGTCTACCGCATCGGCCCCGACGGCCGCGCCGCCGAGTTCTTCCACCCGCAGACCAAGTACATCTGGTCGCTGGCCTTCGGACGCGACGGGGCGCTCTACGTGGGCACGGGTTTTGTCGGCGCCGGCGGCGGCGGCAAGGTCTTTCGCGTGGACCGTTCCGGCAAGGGCGAAGTCTACTTCGACACGCGCCAGGGACACGTCACGAGCCTCGTCGTCGAGCCCTCCGGCGCTCTGCTCGCCGGCACCGACCCCAACGGTTTGCTCTACCGGATCACCGCCAAGGACAAGGCGTTCGTGCTGTACGACTCGTTCCTGCCGGAGATCCGCGCCATCGAGATCGCCGCCGACGGCGGTATCTACATAGCGGCAATGGGCGGAGCGGTGGGGCGGATGGCGCAGCCCGCGGCCGGCCCGGGGACCGACGTCGTCGTCAGTCCGGTGGTGCAGTCGATCACCGTTTCGGCCTCCGAGCAGCAGGGCGGCCCGCAGTTGCCCCGCCCGCAGCCCGAGACGCCTCGCCCGCCGCAGACGCCGCCGGCGGCCGCGCCGCCGGCGGTTGTTTCCGTCGCGGGAGGCCAGAAGTCCGCGCTGCTGCGCATCGCCGCCGACAACACCGTCGAGACGCTGTGGACTTCGGCGGAAGAAAACGTCTACTCGCTCCTGGCGCAGCCGGCCGGGCTGTTGTTCTCGACCGACAACCACGGCCGCATCTACCGGCTGGACGCCGGCCGCCAGGCGACGCTGGTGGCCGAGACCGGCGAGGAAGAAACCACGCGGCTGGCGAGCGTGCCGGGGGCCGTGGTCGCCGCCACCGGCAACCTCGGCAAGCTGTATCGCCTGAGCGACCTGCCGGCCGCCAACGGCAGCTACGAGGCCCCGGTGCGCGACACCGGCGGCGTCTCCCGCTGGGGCAAGCTGAGCTGGAAGGCGCGGGCGCCGGCGGGCTCGGCCATCGAGTTCCTGACGCGATCGGGGAATTCCGCTGTTCCCGATGCGACCTGGAGCGAGTGGTCGCCGCCGCTGCGCCAGCCCGACGGCGAGCCGATCCGTAGTCCCAATGCTCGATACATACAATGGCGCGCTCTGTTTCGCGGCGCGCCGGCCGGCGTGCCGGAGCTCGAAAGCGTCTCGCTGGCCTACTTGCCGCAGAACACCGCGCCGGTGATCCGCAGCATCACCGTGATGAACGCCCAACCGGCGAAGCCTGCCGCGCCGGGCGGCGCGCCGGCCCCGTCCGCCGCCGATTTCAGCATCACCGTCACCGAGACGGGCGCGGTCTCGACCTCGACCAATCCCGGTACGACGACCGTCGCCCTCAGCCGCGCCGGCGGCCAGCCCTCGGCCACCGCCATCTCCTGGCAAGCCGAGGACGCCGACGGCGACAAACTCCTCGCCCGCGTCAGCTTCCGCGGCGAGGGCGAGAACCAATGGAAGCTGCTCAAGGAAAACTGGAGCGAGGCGTCGCTCGCCATCGACGCCGACGCCCTCGCCGACGGCGTCTACCTCGTGCAAGTAGTTGTTTCCGACTCCCCGTCGAACCCCCCGGCTACGGCCCGCGAGACGGAGCTGATCGGCGCGCCGTTCCTGATCGACAACACGCCGCCGGCGGTGCGCCCGGCCGGGGCGGAGCGCTCCGGCGGCCGCGCGGTGGTGAAGTTCGAGGCGAGCGACGCGGCCTCCATGCTCCGCCGCGCCGAATACTCGCTCAACGCCGGCCCCTGGATTCCGGTCTATTCCGACGACGGCATCGTCGACTCAAAATCCGAGAGTTTCACGATCGCGCTGGAACAACTGAAACCCGGCGAGCACCTGATCACTCTGCGCGTCGCCGACAGCGCCGGCAACCCGGGACTGGGCAAAGCTGTGGTGCGCTAACTGCCTGACGCGCGGTTCAGCAAGTCGCGTCGAACACAACGGGCGCTTGCCGAGCCGCGACCGCTAGGGAGCGGTTTCCCCGGGGGCCGCGGCCGATAGTATAGGAGCTTGTTGAAAAAGCTCCGACAACCGCTCCCTGCGCTCGCGGCTCGGAAGTTGATGCGACAGGGTTTACCGAGCCGCGACCGCCAGGGAGCGGTTTCCCCGGGGGCCGCGGCCAGCTAAAGCAGGTCGAGCGCCGCTTGCAGCTCCGAGCGCGCGTGCAGGTCGCCCATCCGCCCGGTGACTTCGATTCCCTGCCGGTAGATCTCGCGGGCCTCCTCGATCCGGCCGAGCGTCTCGAGCGCCCGTCCGCAGTGATAGTAGGCGGGAGCGTAGTTGGGGTTGCGGCCGAGCAAATCGCGGAATTCTTGCAGGGCCTTTTCCCCCTCGCCGCCTTTCAGGTATTCCTGGGCCAGCCCGTAGCGCGCAAACGAATCGGCGGGGTTGGCGGCGAGGAATTCCTGCAGCACCTCGGACCGTGACTTTTCCATGCTGCTACCCTACCATAGCAGGTGGACGCGGCCGTGGCCTGCCCGTACTTCTATCCGACCGAGCCGTTGAGCCTGGGCTACTGGGGCAAGCGGTCGCGGCTGCCGCTCGGGGATTTGTTTGCCGGCTGCTGCCGGGCGGACCCGCCGGCGGAGTTCCGGCCCGAGGAGGACGTCCTGAGAGACTGCTGTAACCTGGGCTACGCGCGCCGGCACTGCGGCCGTTTCCCCCCCGGAGACGGCCCGGACGCCGCGCGGTTCGCCGTCTCGGGCGATCAGGACGGTATTGTCCGGATCTACTACGCGTTGGAGCGCGATCACCGGCCCTGGGCGCACGGCCCGCTGGAGTATGACCGGCGACGGCGCGCCTTGGTCGCCCCCCCGTCGAGCGACGCCCTCCGCCGCCAGGCCGAGGCCTTTGTGGAAAGCTACTTGCGCCGCAAATGAGCCACCCGCCGCCGGCCGCCAAGCCCGTCCGCGAATCGCGATCGGAGCTTACCGAGCTCGCCCTGCCCAACGATGCGAACCGGCAGGGCAACCTGCTGGGCGGCAAGCTCCTGCACCTGATGGACATCGCCGGCTCGCTGGCCGCCGCTCGCCACGCTCGCACCGCGGTGGTGACGGCTTCCTTCGACCACATGAACTTCCTGGCCCCGGTCGAGATCGGCCAGCTCGTCTTGCTGTACTCCTCGGTCAACCGGGCGTTCCGCACGTCAATGGAAGTGGGCGTGAAGGCTTACGTCGAGGACCTGCGCACCGGCGCGCGGCGGCACGTCGCCAGCGCCTACCTGACTTTTGTGGCGCTGGACGAAAACCGCCGGCCGGCGGCGGCGCCGGCCGTGATTCCGGAGACGGAGGACGAAAAACGTCGCTTCGAGCAGGCCGCCCAACGGCGCGCTCGCCGTCTCGACCTACTCGGGGGGCGTCTCTGAGGCCGCCTCGACCGTTTCCGTAGGCTCCTCGGCGCGCGGCTCGGCAACGGGCGGCTGCTCGTTCTTGTCGCTCTCTTTGAACAGGTACTTGACGTTGGACTTATAGACCAGCAGGTTGGGGCCGCCGTTGCGGTGCACCTTGATGCAGCCGCGGTCATACCATTCGATGATGCCGCGGATCTCTTCGCCGTCGTTGAGCACGATTACCATCGGAGTTCGCGCCTGCATCTGCTTGACGTAGTAAAAGTTCTCGGCGTTGGTCTGCTCGGGCGGGCTCGGCCGCTTCATCGGCGGCTTGCGCTGCTGCTGGTATTGCTGCTGGTTCGGCTGTTCCTTGAAGTCGGTTAACGACGGCCGGATCAGCTTGCGTTGAGCCGACTCGACATTGCTGGCCCGCCGAGGCCCAAAGTCTCCTCGATTGTGTGAGATGTACGGGTTGGGATTGCGGCTGTCCACACGGCCTCCTGTATCTCGATCGTCACGACCGGCCGCGCCGGGCACGAAAAGCGAGCATGGGTTCCACCGCGGGGTTCCGTGCGTGCTCGTTCCGTGAGCCGGATTTACTGCAAGCTGGTTCGTGCCAACTTGAATCTATTCATAACATATCTGCCGCCCGAAACGCAACGTCAAATTTGCGCGCCGGTCTCAGCCTCGATCCGGCGCGCGGGCGGCTGGCCGATGGCCGCGCAGGGTCACCGCCACCGCCTCCAGGGCGATCTGCTTCTGGATGTTGCGCCGCACTAGGCGGTCGAGCTCATCCATTTGGGCCAGGGCGGAATCCAGCCAAGCATAGTCCACTTTCGCCGCCACGGCCTCGATCCTGCCGCGAACATCCTCATTGACGATCGCCCGCTGGCCGGGGCCGATCCGCAGGCCAGCGAGGTCGCGAAGAAGGCCATAAAAAACATCGAGCAGCGCCTCGATCTTCTCCAGTTTGCTGCGGCCGATCACCTCGGTGTGGCGCAGCAGGTCGCCGAAGGATCCGGCGCCGGCGGCGGTCTCGAGCAGGACGAGCATGGCCTCGCGGCGCTTCTGGTAGGCTGCGCTGTCGATGCTCACCACGCGGCCCGGGCAGCCCTGGGCCCAGGCCAGGCGCCGGGCGCGCTCCGCATCCGGAATGTCGGGCCGCCCGGCCAAGAATCGCTGCATGTCGGCTTCGCCGAGCGGGGCGAACCAGAACGGCACGGCGCGGGAGCGGATCGTCGGCAGCAGCCGGTAGGGGTTCGCCGCCGTCAGTATCAGAATGAGGTATGGGGGCGGCTCCTCCAGCGTCTTCAGCAGCGAGTTGGCCGCGGCGGCGTCCATCTGGTCGGCGTGGTCGAGCAGGAATAACCGCCGCCGTCCCTGGGACGGCCCGAAGCGCGCGTGCTCCTGAAGTTTGCGCACCTGCTCGATCGAGATTTGCGCCAGCGGACCATCGGGCGGGAAGCAGAGGAACTCCGGGTGGGTGCTGACGATTAGCGGGTTGTCGCGCCGCCTTTCGAGCGGCAGCCGGGCGCGCTCCTCGACGAGCTTCTGGTAGTGCGGGAGCGACAGGTCGGCTTCGAGAACCCGCCGGCAATGGGAGCAGGTCCCGCACGGATCCGGCTGGCCGCGCTCGCACAGCAGCGCGGCCGCGGCGCGGCGCGCCAGGGTTGCTTTGCCGACGCCCTCCGGTCCGGCGAACAGCATCGTCTGCGGCAGCCGGTCCTCGGCCAGCATTCGGGCCAGCGACGCGACGATCGAAGCGTTGCCGAAAAACTCGGTCATTCTCGGGCCTTCAGAAAACTCTCCGTCACCGACCAAATCTCCGCGGCGACCTCCTCGACGCTGCGCGTCCCGTCGATCAGCGCCACGCGGCGCGGCTCGCGCCGGTGAATCTCGAGGTACCCGTCGCGCACGCGCTGCCGGAACTCCCGGCTCTCGCGCTCCAGCCGGTCGGCTTCCCGCGCCGCGGCAAGACGAAAGCCGGTCTCGACGTCGATGTCAATCAGGAGCGTCAGATCCGGCTTCAGCCCCTGGCAAGCGATGCCGTCGAGCGCCAGCACCGTCTCCACGCCGAGGCCGCGACCGTAGCCCTGATAGGCAGTAGAGGCGTCGGTGAAGCGATCCGCCAGCACGATGCGGCCTTCCCGCAGCGCCGGCAGGATCACTTCCTCCACATTCTGCGCCCGCGAGGCGAAGTACAACAGCAGCTCCGGGACGGCTCGCAGATCGCGCGAGCCGGCGTCGAGCAGGATCTTGCGGATCTCTAGCCCCAGGCGCGTCCCGCCCGGCTCCTGCGCGCAAACCACGCGGTGGCCCGCCGCCGTGAGCTTCTCGGCGAGCATCCGCAACTGCGTGGTCTTGCCGCTGCCGTCGATGCCCTCGAAGGTGAGAAACACGCCCGGACGCACGTCCCAGTATAAGCCGCCTCCGGCCGGATCAGGCCGACCGGGGCTTCAGGCCGAAATGCCGGGCGGCCGCGCGCATGTGGCGGTCGCTGGTCCAGACCTCCGGGAGACCGGCCAAGCGAGCCGAGGCCAGGTGAATCGCGTCGGAGGCGCGGAGGAAAACGCCGGGCGGCAGCGTTTTAACGATCCGGTGCACATCCCACAGCAGCCCTTCCGAGGCGGGTACAAGCGTCCAGACGCCGCTGTGGACTTGGTCGCCGAATCGCGCGCTGATCTCCCCGGCCTGCCGACGCGACAATCGATGCTCGCGCAAGTGCCGGTGAATCGCGCAAGCAACCTCGGAAATACAAAGAACGGACGAGTAGAGGGGAACCGGCGTGCGAACCAAGTCGCGCACCCGCTCCGCATCCGGCTCGTTCAGATAACACTTGACCACGTAGGCCGAGTCAAAGTAGTACATCAAAGGCCGTGGTCGCGGTCCTCCGAGATGATCCGGGTGCTGTCGGTTTTCAGTTTCGGGAACTTCTTCAGATACTCCCAGTGCCCCGGTGGAAACCCCTTGCCCTGCGGCGGCGCCGGGCGGATCTCGGCCACCAGCACGCCCCGCTTCTCGACAAGCACCACGCCGCCGCGGGCCACTTCGTCGATGACGGCCCCGGTTCGCCGGTGCAGCTCCCGGACGTTTAGCCGTCTCATGTGCAACATTGTCTCACATCGGCTTCCGGGCCGCAACCGGATGGCCCAGGATCGCGGCGCAGGCCCCCTTGACGGCGTTGCTCAGCAGCCGCGTCGAGCCGCTATGAACAAGATCCTCCGTCTTGTTGAACACGGCGACCTTGTTGCCGCGCACGAACGGGGTTGTAGGGCTCGCTCCCTCGTGGTCCAGGCGCACGACATAGTCGGCCTTCTCCGGATTCGCCGTCACGATCACCCCGGGGCAGCGGCGCGTGAAAGCCTTCATCACCTCGATGTTCTGCGGGCTCGAGCCGCCGGCCAACGAAAAGAAGCCCTTGGCCTCCCCGACGGCGGCGTCGCCGGTGACTTGCAATGCCTGACTTTCAGTAATAAATATGCGGCGTTTCGGCCGCCGCACCGAGCTGGATCGCCGCCGCCAGAACCGCGGACCACGCCAGGTTGGTTTTCATTTCAGGACTCCTCGCTGCCTTGGACGATTGCGGGGCCGGGCGCGTTTCGCCCGTTCAGCGCCAGAACGCCCACCACTTCTTCTTGCGCCGGCGCGCGCCGGGATCGGACACCGCGATGACCGCGCCGTCCAGCACCGCCCGCGGGTGTTCGACAAACAGCCGGCGGGCGGCGCGTTCACCCCAGCGGTAGGAGACAAACTGAAAGCTGTCCGACAGCACCGGCGGGCGGTTCTTCAGATCATGCCCGTCGGAGGCGATGACGTGGACGAGGCCGGCGTTGATCAGCGCGATGGCCGACTTGCGCGCCTGCTCGCCGAAACGGCCGAGCAGCGACTGCCCGGTCACCTGGATCAGGCAGCCGCGCCCCACCCAGGCCGCCAGGCGCGAGCGGTGTTGCTGCAACTGAACGTTGCGCTCCGGGTGGGTGATGATCGGCGTCAGACCCGCGCCGCGCAGCCGCGAGAAGATCTCCGAGGTGCTCCGAGCGATGACCTGCTCGGAAAACTCCACCAGCAAGTACGGCCCGCCGTTAATGGTGAAGCGCGCGCGATTGGCCAGCGCGGCTTCCATGTTGTCGTAGGTGAGATGGAAATCGCAGCCGGCGTACAGGCGCAGCGATTCGCCCAGTGCGGCCTGGAGGCGCGCGCGCTTCTGCTCGTTGACCTCCGGGGAAAACGCAAACTGAGTATTCGCGTGAGGCGTGGCGACCAGGTCGGTGGTGCCGCTCTCCGCCGCCAGCCGGCACATGGCGAGGGCGGTGGCCTCGTCGGGCGCGCCGTCGTCGACGCCCGGCAGGACGTGGCAGTGAATGTCGATCATGCGCCCGCGTCAGACGACCGTAACCCAGCGCTTCTCCTGGGAGGCCCGCGCGGCGGCGTCCAGCACCGCCTGGTTCCGCACACCGTCGACGAAGTCGGGATGAATCTTCGCCCCCGACTCGAGCGCCTTCAAAAAGTCGTAGACCGTGTGCGTGAAAGTGTGCTCGTAGCCCAGGATGTGGCCGTCGAACCACCAGTTGTCGGCGTAGGGGTGAACTCCCTTGGTCACGCAGAGGATGTCGTGGAAGCCCTGCGCTTCCGGCGGATCGTCCGTCGAGTAATACTTGAGGACGTTGAGGTGCTCCAGGTCGAACGCCAGCGAGCCCTTGTCGCCGTTGATCTCGAAGGTGTTCTGATTCTTGCGGCCGCGGGCGAAGCGCGTGGCCTCCAGCGTCCCCAGCGCGCCGTTGGCGAAACGGACGATCATCACCGCGGCGTCGTCGACTGAGACCTTCTGTTTGCGCTTCGAGCCAGGTGACGCCGGCCGCTCCGTGATGAACGTCTCCATGGCCGAGGAGATCTCGGTGATCTCGTCGCAGAGGTAGCGGGCCAGGTCGATGATGTGCGCTCCCAGGTCGCCGAGCGCCCCCGATCCCGCCGAGCGGGCGCTGAAACGCCAGACCAGGTGCAGGTCGGGCGACATCGCCCAGTCTTGCAAATACCTGGCGCGAAAATGGTAGATCTTCCCCAGCCGCCCTGCCTCGATCATTTTCCTGGCCAGAGTCACCGCCGGAACCCGCCGGTAGTTGTGCATCAACAGATGCCGCACCCCGGCCCGCTCGACCGCCGCCAGCATTTTGCGGGCGTCGGCCAGGGTGTTGGCCAGCGGCTTCTCGCTGATGATGTGTTTGCCGGCGGCCGCCGCCGCCAGCGCCATCGGGCAGTGCATCTCGCCGGTCGTCGCGATGTCCACCACGTCGATGTCCGGCCGCTTCACGACGGCCCGCCAGTTAGTCGAGGCCTCTTGCCACCCGAACAGCCGCCGCGCCTGCTCGGTCTCCTTTTTGTTGCGGCCGCAGATGACCTTCATCTCGACTTTCGGCGCGTCGGGAAAGAACATGTTGACGCTGCGGTAGGCCTGGCTGTGCGCCTTGCCCATGAACTTCGTCCCGATTAAGGCGATGCGGATCGGCATGAAACCTCAAAAGAAGTCAGGAGTCAGAAGTCAGAATAACACCACTGCTCGCGGGCCAGTATCTTCTGACTTCTGACTCCTGACTTCTGACTCCGCCTTCGCCTTTATATGAAGAGTTCTTCGTCCTGCGTGGCCTTCTCGACGGTGGACACACGCCCCTTGCCCAGATAGCCGAGGATGGCGCGGACGCCGGCGGCCCAGGCGTGGATCTCGCGCACCGGCGTGAGGATGGTCCGCTGCACTTCGGCGGTGGTCTCCTCGGCGCGCTCCACGGTCGACCCGACCATGCGGTCGAGCCGGTCCATCTGGGTGCGGGCGCGCTGGCCGGCCTCGACCAGCAGGTCGTCGATGCGCGCCACTTGCGCGCGGGTGGTGTCGGCGATCTGCTGGGCCTTGCTGAGCAGATCGCGCGCCTGGTGGCGGACCTCGTCGATCGTGCGCAGTGTGGTGTCTGCCAGCGGCTCGACGCGATCGACAAAAGCGGCGACGCGCTGCTGCGTGGCCCGCGCCGCGCGGTAGATGCCAAGCATCACGAATACCTGGACCAGCAGCGCCAGGGCCGCTACCCCGGCGAAGATCGTAAGGGTCAACTGGAGTTGTGGATCCACGTTTAGCCGGCGGCCTTCGACTGCCCGGTTGCGAGAGTCTCGCGATAGGCCTGGCGGCCCGCCTCGAGAGCCGCGGTCAGGTTGTCCTTCTGGCCCTGGATCACTTCGCGGCCGCGGCTGAGCAGCGTCGAACCCGATTCGCGCACTTCCTCGCTTTTCTTCTTGAGGTAGTCGCGGCCCTCGCCGGCCTTCTCGCCAATCAGCTTCCGGGTCTCTTCCCCAGACTGCGGGGCGAACAACACCCCAATCGCCACACCCAGGCCGAGCCCGAACAAAAAATACGATGCCTTGCTGTCTGCCATCTTCGCCCCCCCAACACTGCTTATACCATACCTTCGTGCGCTCAATTGAAAACCCTGGCAAATTTGGCGGGTTCTCCGTCCGCCGTCGGCCGCCGCTGAAATCTGGCAAACGCTTTGACCGCCAGCAGCGTCTAAGATAGTAAGGTGAGGTACCGAATGGTAGCGGTGTGCCTGATCTGGCTGACCCTGCTCCTGGCAGCTTGCGGAAAGCAGGACCAGCCAACCCGCGCCGCGGCGGCCGTCAACCCGACCGCCCCCGTCGCCCCGAGCCCACGCGCGCCACGGCAGATTCACCTTACCGGTACGGTCCAGGCGGTTCGGGCCCTGACCATCACGTCGCCCCAGATCTCCGGCCAGGGGATTCGGCTCATCCTCACCCGGCTGATTCCCAACGGATCGAAGGTCGCGGAGGGGGATGTGCTGGCCGAGTTCGATCGGGTCCAGCAAGAGGACCTGGCCCGTGAAGCCGGGGCCAAGTATGAAGACCTGGGTCACCAGACCGACCAAAAGATAGCCGAGAACCGCAGCGAGGCCGAAAAACGACGCTCCGAGCTGCAGAAGGCGGAGGCCGACCTGGCAAAAGCAAACTTGCAGCTCCAAAAAGGACCTCTGCTGAACGAAATCGACCGCCTCAAAAACGAGACCCGCGCCGCCGATGCCCGAGCCCGCGTGGCGAGCTTGCGTACATCCCGCCAGCACCGGGAACAGACCGAGGCGGCGGCGCTTCGGATCCTGGAGCTGCAACGCGATCGTCAGAAAGTCGCGCTGGAACGGACGCAGAACAATCTCGCCAAGCTCGTCCTGAAAGCCCCGATCGGCGGCATGGTGGCGCTCGAGAACATCTGGCGAGCCGGCTCGATGGGCCCGCCGCAGGAAGGCGACCAACTCTGGCCGGGCCAGGCTCTGGTCCGCATTTTCGACCCCTCGAACATGCAGGTGCAGACGGCGGTCGCCGAACCGGACGGGGCGGCGCTGGAGCCCGGCGTCAAGGCCATCGTTCGGCTCGACGCTTACCCGGGGCTCGAGTTTACGGCTCGGTTTGAATCCGCCAGCCCGGTGGCCGCCTCCGCGATCGGAAGTCCCATCAAGAGTTTCGGCGCTCGTTTCGTCATCGAGCAGACCCATCCGAAACTGCTGCCGGATCTGTCGGCGGCTGTCATCCTGCAGGCGCGGGAGAAGCCATGAGCGCGGCCGCCTCGCCCCCGGCATCCGGGAAGCGGCGCTGGATCCGGCGGCTGGTCGTTGCGGCGTTGCTCGCGACCACCGGCCTCTCGGGATTCGGCCTGTACCGTTGGAGCCGCGCCCAGGCTGCGGGCACGCTGCCTACCGCACCGGCGCGACAGGGGGAGTTCCTGGTGATAGTTCGCAGCCGCGGCGAGCTGCGCGCGCGACGGTCGGTTCAGATTATTGCTCCGTTCAACGTCCCGGATCTGCGCATCGTCTGGCAGGCGCCGCCCGGAGGGCCGGTTGCGGAGGGCGACGTCGTGATCCGCTTCGATCCCTCGAGCGCCCACCAGCAACTGACCGAAAAGGAAGCGGGGTTGCGGCAGGCCGTGGCCACGCTCGACCAGGCTGTGGCGCAGGCCAAGATCGCCGCCGAGCAGGATCGTCTGGACCTGGCCAAAGCTCGCTACGAGGTGGAACGGGCGCGGCTGGAGGCGTCGAAGGCCGAAATCGTCAGCCGCCTGCAAGCCGAGGAAAGCAAGATCGCGCTGGGTCTTGCCGAGCAGCAACTGCGCGTCCAGGAAGCGACGGTGCGGCTGCACGAAGCTTCCGCCCGGGCCAAGCACGCTTCCCTCACGCGCGTCCGCGACCAGGCCAACTCCGAAGTAGAGCTGACCAAGCGGCGGCTCTCGCGCATGGAGCTCAAGAGCCCGCTGAGCGGCGTGATCGTCTACATGCCCAACAACTCGCAGGGCTGGATGGACGCCAAGCCGTTCAAGGTCGGCGACCAGGTCTGGCCGGGGGCAACGGTGGCCGAGATTCCGGACCTCGCGACGCTCGAGATGGAGGCCAAGCTGGACGAGATCGAGCGCGGCCGGCTTTCGGTCGGCAATCCCGTGCGGGTGCGTGTCGACGCCCTGCCGGAACTGTCGCTTGCGGCGAAGCTGGAGTCCATCTCTCCGCTGACGCAGCAGAGTTTCGAGTGGCCGCCGGTGCGTACCTTTCGCGGGTACGTGCCGCTCGCGAAACCCGACCCCCGGCTGCGCCCGGCCATGAACGGGAGCCTGGACGTCATCGTCAACCGCCTGCCCGACGCCATCAGCATTCCGGCCAAGGCCGTGTTCACGCGCCTCGGGAAGCCGATCGTCTACGTCCTGGAACAGAAACGCTATCGCGCGCTGGAGGTGGAAATCCTGGCGCGCAACCCCGACGAAGTGGCCGTCAAGGGCCTGGCCGCCGGCACGCCGGTGACGCTCGCCGAGCCCGACGCCAAGGAGCTGGCGCGGTGAAGCTCCGCAGCCTACTGGTGATTCCTGCGGGGGCCGCCCCGCTGGCGCTGATCGGCTGGGGCGCCTATTCGTTCTACCGGGTGACCTCGGCGCCCGCGGACGCTCCGACGGTCCCCACCACGGCCGTGAAGCGCGGCGACGTGACCTTCACCGTCTCGGCGAAAGGCGATTTGCAGGGCGGCAACACCGAGATGCTCACCGCTCCTATGACCGGCGGCCGCGAGATGGTCATCACCATGCTCCGTAAGCCGGGCGAGCTGGTCCAGGCCGGCGACACGGTCGCGGAGTTCGACACCACCGAGCAGGAGTTCCAGCTTCGCGAGGCGGAGGCCGACGTGGCGGAGGCCGAGCAGCAGCTCGCCCGCGCCCAGGCCGAGAGCCTGGCCAAGGCCGAGGAAGCGCGCTACGCCCTGCTCCAGGCGGAAAGCGAGCTGCGCCTGGCGGAGCTCGAAGCCCGCCGCAATCCTCTGGTCGCGACCATCGTCGCCCGGCAGAATACCCTGGCCGTGGACGCCGCGCGCGACCGCGTCAACCAGGTCCGCGAGGATCTGGCCAGCCGCCAGGCCACCACCGAGGCGGGCGTGGCCATTCAGGAAGCCGCGCTCCAGAAGGCCAAAGTCCGCGCCGATACCGCCCGCCGCAACATCCAGTCGATGACCTTGAAGGCCCGCTCCGACGGCTATGTCTCAGTTCAGCAGAACACCAACACCGACACCTTCATGTCGGGCATGCAGTTCCCCATCTTTCAGGTCGGCGACATGGCGCGGGCGGGCATGGCGGTGGCGCAGATCCCCGATATGCATAACTGGGAGGTCACGGCGCGCATCGGCGAGCTCGACCGCGGGCACCTGGCGGTCGGCCAGAAGGCCACCGTGACGGTGATCGCGCTGCCCGGCAAGACCTTGACCGGCCGCATTCGCAACATCGGCGGCACCGCCGGCCCGCCCTGGGACCGCAACTTCGAGTGCCGCATTGGGCTCGAGAACCCCTCGCCGGAACTGCGTCCCGGCATGAGCGCCCGTGTCGTGGTGACCACCGAGCGAATTCAGAACGCCCTGTGGATCCCGTCGCAGGCGTTGTTCGAGAGCGGTGAGCGCAAGTATGTCTACGTCCAGCAAGACGGCGGCTTCGTTCCCTTCGACGTGAGGCTGGTGCGCCGCAGCGAAAGCCAGGCGGTGATCGCCGGCCTGACTGAGGGCCGGCACGTGGCGCTGGCCGCCCCGGATCAGCAATCCAAGAAAAGCGGCCCGGCCGGGGCCATGCAAGCGATTCCAAAAGAATGACCGCCGCCCCGGTTCGTCGCTGGTTTTCCGACCTGGGGTTGGCCGCCGGAAACCTCCGCGACCAGGGCACGCGCACCTTCCTGACGGCCCTGGGAATCGTTTTCGGCGTGGCCTCGGTGATCGGGATGCTCGCGATCGGGGCCGGGGCGCGCGAAGAATCGCTGCGGTTCATCGAGCAGCTCGGCGTGCGCAACATCCTGGTCGAATCGAGGCCGGCGGCCAGCCGCGAGGAGTTCCAGCAGCGCAGACGGTCCTCGCCGGGGATCACGGAGCGCGACGTTCGCATCCTCGAAGCCAACATCGAAGCGCTCGAGATCCTCTCGCCGCGCCGGAGCCTCTATCCGGCCCTCGTGCTCCCCAAGCCTTCCCGCGAGGTGCCTGCCCTCTACGGCGTCCGCCCGTCCTACGCCGTGATTCACAACCTTCGCGCCGTGGAGGGCGGGTTTTTCGAGGACCGCCACCACGCCGCCAGCGCCGCCGTCTGCGTGCTCGGCCAGAAGGCCAAGACCAACCTGCTGGGGTACGACCCGGCGGCGGGCAAGTTCATCAAGGTCAACGACACCTGGCTCGAGGTGCTGGGAGTGCTCGTCGAGGCCGCCACGGCCGGCGCCCGCAGCTCCGGCGGCAAGATGGAGGACCTCGACAACCGCATCTATGTTCCTCTTAATACCTTCCAGTACCGCTTCTGGGATCAGAGCAGCTTCATGAAGGACGATCTCGATGGCATCGACCTGCGCCTGAAGGCGGGCGCCGACAGCGTCGAAACCTCCAAGGTCGTCACCGCCATCCTGAACTCCACGCACAACAACACGGAAGACTTTTCGGTGACCATCCCGGCGGCGCTTTTGGCGCAGCAGCAGCGCACCCAGGCGATCTTCACCTACGTGATGGTGGCCATCGCGGCGATCTCGCTGCTGGTGGGCGGTATCGGTATTATGAATATCGTTCTGGCGACGGTGCTGGAGCGGACCCGCGAGATCGGCATCCGCCGCGCGACCGGCGCCCGCCGCCACGATATCCTGCGGCAGTTCCTGGCGGAGTCGGTGTTCATCTCCGGCGGCGGGGGCCTGCTGGGCGTCGGCGGCGGCTTCGGCCTCTCCTGGCTGATCGCCCGCGCCGTCGAGTGGAAGACCATCGTGACGCCGTCGTCGGTCGCCATCGCCTTCGGGGTTTCGGTGGCTGTGGGGCTGCTGTTCGGGATTTATCCGGCGGTCAAAGCGTCGCGGATTAACCCGATCGAGGCGTTACGGTATGAATAGGAGGCGCGGTGCTTCGGAAGACTTCAGGCGGGCGTCGCGCGAAGTTGCTCCAATACGGCTGACGGTACGCCACGCTGGCAAAGCGGGCCAAATCGAGAAGGAAGTCCCGGGCCGGTTTCCTGCCGCTCGTTGGCGCCACAAGGTAGTAGAAATTGGAGACGGTGTGCCAGGCGACAAAGGCCGAACCCTGGCAGGCTGGCGGCAGGCGTGGCGAAAGGCGCCCGGTCCAAAGCCACGTCGATCAGGACGTCCGTATCCAGCAGTACATTCACAAGTATTTTCGGGCCAGGCGGCGGTACCGCTCGTCGCCGCGCGCGGCGGGTTGGAAAGCCCCGCGCCAGCGCCGGGAGAACGGCAAGGCTGGACCCTCGCTGAGGTCCCGGAGAGCCTCCTCGATCAGTCGCGATAGCGAGGCGCAGCGCGAACGCGCGAATCGCTTGGCTCGTGGAACGATTTCTGCGTCCACGGTTACGGTCAGCTTTCTCCTCATGGTGATATACGTATCCCCGACGTAATCATACGTATCTTGGTTTGATCCCGCAACAAACAATGCGGCCAGCCTCACGAGGGCTGGTTGCGGCGCGGGCGGCCTAACAGCCCGTGTCTAAAAACCATTTCTTCCTGAAGATGTTTGGGCGTAAGATCGGCTTATGGCAATGGGAACGCGGAAGCAACGAGAGCGCCAGGAGCCGCTGTGGTATCGGGCGGAACTGGCGG
>Ga0247727_10000700_pt1 | contig 82320 bp, 69 predicted proteins | sample WisWelCaveWW1625_FD_202498 | JGI IMG/M metagenome (GOLD analysis project Ga0247727, IMG submission 202498) | Biofilm microbial communities from Wishing Well Cave, Virginia, United States - WW16-25 | ecosystem: Environmental > Aquatic > Deep subsurface > Groundwater > Cave microbial mat | place...
CGCTCGTTCAGCTGGGGCCCCAACAGCCGGAAGCGCTCCCCGATCGCTGACTCGACATCAGACACCCACCCCAGATTCAACAACAAGACACATAATCCTGCGCCTAATTTACGGACATTCCCTTAGTGGTGAGGACCGGGTGGCGGGGCGCGGATCGGCGCTCAGCCGGCCGGCGCGCTGACCGGCGCCGGCGCCGAGGCGACCGGCTGCGCCGCGCTCGCCGGCTCCCCGGCTGCACTCCACGTCCACAGCAGCGCGACCCAGGTGCAGGTGGCCAGGCAGACGTGAACCCAGACGATCTCCGCCGGCAGCTCGAGCGCGTACTGGACCGCGCCGATCGCGCCTTGGACGGCGAGCAGCGCCAGCACCGACGCCAGCGCGAGCACGAGCCCGCGCCCCGCATGCCGCAGCAGCGCGACCGTGAGCGCGATGAGCGCGACGGCACCGAGCGTGGCGGCGACGTAGCCGTGCTGGTGGATCGCCCAGTCGAGGGTGCCTGCGCCCTTGAGGTCGAGCCGCTGGATGACATCGCCCGTGCCGCTGCCGCCGGCGTGCGGGCCGGCGGCCGTCGCCGCGGTCCCGGCGAATACGGTCAGGGCGCCAACGGGCACGAGCAGCCGTGCCGTCCAGAGAGTGGCCCGGTCAGCGGGGGGCCCCGGCGCGGCGGCCTGCTGCGCCTCCCACTGCGGACGCGAGCGCCACCAGAGCGCCCAAGCGGCGACGAGGATCAGCATCGAGAGGCCGTAGTGGCTCATCACGAGCCCCGGCTTGAGGTCGTAGATGACGGTCAGGCCGCCGAGAACGCCCTGGCCGACGACGCCCGCCGGCAGCAGCATCCCGAGCACCATCAGGTCGCGCCGAAACGGTACGCGGAAGAAAGCCAGCGCACCGGCGGCGACTGCCGTCAGCGCCACCAGACCAGAGAAGACGCGGTTGACGAACTCGATCAACCCGTGTGTGTCGAGCTCGGCGGCAAGTCGATCCTCCGTGCACTTCGGCCACTCCGGGCAGCCCAGACCCGAGCCCGTCAGACGCACGGCCGCGCCAGTGAAGACGATCAGCGTCAGCAGCACGAGCGCGACGACCGCGATCCGCTGATACCGCTCGGGCGAGATGGTGAGGCGGGAACGCATCCGAACAGAGGATGGCAACTCGTGCCGGCGCAGGCTCATGTGGTCGGCCGCCCGGCGCGGGCGGCGCGGCGCGGGCGGCCGTGCTGCGTTGCGGTCGGTATGCGCACGGAAATGCACACGCGTCCGCGGCAGTGCCCCGGCGCGGCGTGGGCGGGCGGCCGCTCAGCTGGGTTGGAGGCGCGGCGCGGCGCCCGGCAGCAGCGCCAGCGACAGCAGCCCGCCGGCGGCGACGAGCAGCGCGCTTACGAGCATCCCGCGGTGGAACGCTGCGACCGTGGCGTCCTCCTGCGCGGCCTCCACCCGCGCCGCGACGTGGCTCGTCAGCGGCACCGCGACGGGATCGAGCGTGCGTGCCTTGGCGTCGGCCACCGCCGTGCGGGCCGGCTCGTCGAGCTGCACCGAGCCCAAGCGGTCGTCGAGACCGCCCGCGAACGTGGTCGCGACGACGGCGCCGACGACCGCGATCGCGAGCAGGCCGGCGATCCGCGCGACCGCGTTGTTGACGCCGCTGGCAGTACCGGCGAGCGCCTGCGGCACGCCCGCCAGGACCGTCGCCGTCAGCGGCGTGACCGTCATCGCCAGCCCGAGTCCGAAGACGAGGACCGCCGGCAGCACGTCGGCGAGGTAGTCGCCGCGCTCGTCGACGCGCAGCGCCAGCAGCAACCCTGCGCAGGCCACCAGCGGGCCCGCGCTCATCAGCGGCCGCGGCCCGAGACGCTCGTTCAGCGCGCCGAAGCGCCCGGAAAGGGTGATCAGTGCGACGGAGACCGGAAGCAGCGCGGCCCCACCGGCGAGTGCCGAGTAGCCGGCGACCTGCTGCAGGAAGATCGCGAGGATGAACGTCGCGGAACCCAGGCCCGCATAGATTCCGAGGGTCGAGGCGTTGGCGACGCTGAAGGCGCGCGAGCGGAACAGCGCGAGCGGCAGCATCGGGTCCTGCGCGCGGCGCTCGTGCCACAGGAACAGCCCGAGCACGAGCAGGCCGCCGGCGAAGGGCCCCCAGACGAGCGCGTCACCCCAGCCGCGCGCGGGCTGCTCGATCAGCGCGAACACGGGACCCGCGAGACCGAGCCCGCAAAGCGCCCCGCCGAGCAGGTCGACCCGGCGTCCGCGATCGCCCGGCAGCGCCGGCATCGACGTGCATGTGATCACCAGCGCGCCGAGCACGAGCGGCACGTTGACGAGGAAGATCCAGCGCCACGACGCAAGGTCGACGAGCAGCCCACCCAGCGGCGGCCCGGCGGCGATCGCCGCGCTCGTCCCCGCTGTCCAGATGCCGATCGCGCGGCCGCGTGCCTCACCCTCGTAGACAGCGGTGATGATCGCCAGCGACGAGGGCACGAGCAGCGCGCCCGCAACCCCCTGCACGGCACGCGCCGCGATCAGCGCCTCGGCGGAGGGAGCGATCGCGCAGAACAGCGACGCGATCCCGAACCCCGCCGTACCGAGCCCGAAGACGAGCCGCCGGCCCAAGACGTCGCCGAGCGACCCGCCGACCAGGACGAGCGACCCAAGCGTCAGCAGGAAGGCCTCGACCGCCCATTGCTGCTCGGCGAGGGTCGCATCGAGGTCGTCGGCCAGCGCCGGGAGTGCGACGTTGACGACGGTGCCGTCGACGAACACGATCGCGCTGCCGAGGATCGTGGCGACGAGCGTCAGACTGGGCGACCGGGTGATGCGCCCACGCTACCTGTACGCCCCGGGCGCAACTCCGGCCGGGCCGTGGGATGCCCGGCGCGGGGCCTGCGCGCACGTTTCGCCAAGGCGCGTGAGCATGTGCCGGAACGCGTAGCATCGCGGACCGATGCGCCCCCAGATCGTTTTGGTCACTCGTGAAGTCTGGCCGTTCGTGCTCGGCGGCGGCATCGGGCGCGCGATACGCGACGTGGCCATGGTGCTCGCCGAGATCGCGGACGTGACGGTCCTCACCGGCGCGAGCCATCGCACCGAGCACGACCGCATCCTCGCGGCGGGTGAAGGTGCCTGGTTCGACGACGAGGCGATCGACTTCGGATGGATCGACGAGCCGGACGGCGACCTGAGCCCGTTCTGGTCCTACGACCACGCCTGGAGCGCGAAGTGTCACACGGCGCTGCGCGAGCGCGCGTCACGCGGGCCCATCGACCTGATCGAGTTCCCCGACTACCTCGGCTCGGCCGCCGTCACGCTCAACGCGCGGCGCGCCGGCGACGACCTGCTCGCAGGGGTGCCCGTGGTGGTGCGGCTGCACACGAGCTGGGAGATGACGCAGGCGCTGGACTCGCAGGCTGCCGACGACCTCGGATCGCGGACGATCGTCGCGCTGGAGCGGATCGGGCTGCGCTTCGCGGATCGCCTCTGCTCGCCCGGCACCGAGACCAGCGCCGCGTTCCGGCGCGCCTACGGAGACCGCGAGCTCGCCCCGATGCTCGTCACGCCGATGCCGTTCATCGCGCCGTCGCCGGACCCCGACGCCGCGCGCGCCCCATCCGGCGACAGCCTGCGACTTCTGTACGTGGGCCGGATGGAGCGGCGCAAGGGCGTCGACCGCCTGGCGCGGGCATTCGCGAGCCTGGACAGGGCCGACGTTCGCCTCACGTTCGTCGGCGGCGACACGCGCACAGGGCCCAACGGCGGCTCGATGCGCGCGTATCTGGCGCGGCTGACCGCCGATGACCAGCGCGTGGAGCAGCTCGAGTTCGTGCAGCCCCACGAGATCCCGGCGATCGTGCGCGACCATCACGTCGTCGTCGTCCCGTCGCTGTTCGAGTCCTACGGATACGTCGTTCGCGAAGCGAACGCGCAGAACCGGCCCGTCCTCGGGACGCCGGTCGGGGGGCTCGTCGACGGCATCGTGGAAGGCGAAAACGGCTGGCTGACAGCCGACACGTCGGAGGGCGCACTGAGCCTCGCGCTCGCCGACCTCGCCACTCGCCGAAGGGATGTCGAAGAGCTGATCGAGAGCGGCTCAGTGCGGCGCGCCTCCGAGATCGTCGGGGACAACGGCCCGCTGCTCGAGGCCTACCGCGAGATCCTCGCCGCGGGTGCCCCGCGCTCGCAAGGCGACACGGCGTCCGCGCCCGCGCGCGTGTCAGCGCTCGTCACGGCCGTCGATGGCGACGGCTCACTCGACGACACGCTCGACTCGCTGGCATCGCAGCAGCTCCTCTGCTCGCAGCTGATCGTCGCGGTCGACGACCCGCTGCGCGTCGATCCCTCGCGACTCACGGGAATGGCCAGGCTGGTGCTCGTCGCGCCGGGGCCGGACGCCGAGACGCGTGCCCGGCGCGCCGCTCTGGACGCAGCCGACGAGACGTCTGCGATCACCCTGATGCGCGCCGGCGACGTGCTCGACCCGAGTTTCCTGAGCCGCTGCTCGGCGGCGCTCCAAAGCGGCGGCGCGCCGGCCTATGTGACCTCGTTCGCACGCGGGCGCTTCGCGGGCCGCGCACCGATCGGGAACCTCACGGCGGGGCTCGTTCCCGAGAACGACGCGCCGGGGAGCATCGCGCTCTTCGCACCCGGGGTGCTCACGGCGATCCCGGACGCGCCCGATCCCGAGTGCACCGACGCGGCGTTGTTCTCCGAGCTGGCAGCGAACGACCTGCTGGGGGCCGTGATCCCCGAGCCGCTCGTGCGGCGCGTCCAGCGCGGGAGCCGGCGCGCCGGCGGCGTCGCCCAGGCCGCGGGGCTCGCGTCAGGCCCGGCGGTGTGGGAGCGGCAAGTGACCTAACGGGATCACGGCCAGCCGGCTGGCCGCGCCGCCGCTGGCAGCGCGCTGATCAGGCGCCGCGCCGCCGGGCTCGAGCGCGCATCACCACGCCGAGCAGCGGGATCCGCAGCGCCGAGACCGCGAGGCGATCCATCGAGCGGTGGTGCGGCATGCGAATCCGCCGCAGCAGCTCGGCGTGCTCGGGCAGCAGAGCGTCGTGAGCGGCCTGGACAGCGGCGAGCTGCTGGTGCGCGTCCTTCAGGTCGGCGTCCATGCGGCTGAGCAGCGTCGCTGCCGCGGAGTCGTAGCGACCGAGATGCTCGCGCGCGAGCCGCGCGTTCGCACGGCGCAGTTCGAGGTTGGCCTCATATAGCGCCTTGACATAGGGCGCCGCGACTCCGGGCGCCGCGACCGTGAGGCCCTCGGCGGCATCGCGCAGCACCTCGGCGTCGGCACCCGCGCAGACCAGATAGGCGCGGCGCGCACCGCCGGCTGCGGGCAGCCGCGGCTGCCCGCCCTCCGACGCCAGCGTCGCCACCTCGACCGTGCGTGCCTCGAGCAGAGCCGCGCCGGGGAGCACCTCGCAGACGGCCTCAGCATCCTTGCGCGCATCGCGCGGGCGACCTGCGACGGCGGACCCGACGGCCGGCTCGATGGCGATCTCAACCACGACGACCTGGCCGCGCTCCACGATCTCGCGCAGCAGCTCGACCACCTCGGGCGCGCGTGTCACCACTGCGTCTGCATCACTCCACAGCACCACGGTCCCCAACCCGCGTGCGCGCTCGAGCTCGCTCACTGCTGCGGCCGGGTCGGCCGGCGGCACGCGTACCTCGCTGACCGCGCGGTCGCCCGCCAGCGACGCCACGAGTTGGCTGACCAATCCGGCGTGCGCATCGTCGAGGCTGCTCGCCGCCGGAACCTCCTGCTGCTCCCTGCTCGCTTCGATCACGCTGGAGTCGCGCTCCTGTCGAGGTCGGACTGGTCTACGGGCGCCGCCGACGGCGGCCCGCCTTCACCCGGCGAACGCGTCCACTGCACCTGGCTGGCGCGCAGCTGGCCGCGCATCTCGTCGAAGAGCTGCGCCACGGCACCGTCGGCGACCTTGCGCGTCATCGACGCGGTGCGCACGCGGTAGAGGAAGAGCCGCTCGGGTATCACGGCGCCATGCCAGCCCGCGTCATGCAGCTCACGGTAGTGCAGCCAGTCCTCGTAGCTGGTCATGTCCGGGCTGTAGAGGAACCCGGCGTCGAACACCTCACGGCGGAAGACCGCGCTGCAGGTGCCCGCGACGTTGTTGCGATGGACGAGCCGGGACGAGTTCCCGAGCGGTACGTAGCCGCCGGCCTCACCGCCGAAGAGGACGCCGTCCTCGTCCATGTACTGCACCCAGCTCGTCACGTAGGCGAGATCCGGGGCGCGCTCGAGCGCCGTGACGCAGCGCTCTACGAACTCAGGCTCGATCGTGTCGTCGGCGTCGAGCGGCAGCACGTACGCACCGAGCGCCTGGGTCACGCCGAAGTTCCGGGCCGCTCCGAGCCCGGCGTTGGCCTGCGTGACGAGCGTCACGCCGGGCCGCTGCGCCAGGCGCCAGAGCAGCTCGTCGGCCTCGCGCAGCGAGCCGTCGTTGACGATGAGCGTCTCGATCCTCTGGTAGGTCTGGGCGGCGATCGAGTCGAGCGTCTCCTCGACGTGCGCCTCGAGCTTGAAGTAGGGCACGATGACCGACACGAGCAGCGGCGCGTCGCTGCTGACGCGCGCCCGGCGAACGGACCGCTCGCGTGAGTGCTCCTCGATCAGGTCCGTGTAGCGCTCGATCAGGCGCGCCGGATCGGTCAGCTCTCGGAAGACCTCGCGCGGCCCTTCGCGCGTGATGAGGTCGGCGACCTCATCACGGCCATCGGTCACCATCTCGAGCCCGCGGGCGATCTCGTTCGCGCTGCTGTCCCTCGTCAGCCAGCCGCTGCGCCCCGGCTGCGCCATCTCGCAGAGGCCCCCGACGGGCGTGCAGAGCACCGGCCGGTTCAGCATCAGCGCCTCGCGCCCGGTGTTCGGCCAGCACTCCCAGATCGACGGCACGACGACGACGTCGTGGCGCTGCACGAGCCGCGGCACCTCGGCCCGGGGAAGCGCGCCGACGAAATGGATCCGCGCGTCGCCGGCGGCCATGAGCTGCAGCTGGGTGCGCAGCGAGGTCTGCATCGAGCCGGTCATCGTGTCTGCGCCGAGCAGCGTCAGCTCGACGTCCTCGCGGCCCAGCGAGGTCATCGCGCGGACGAGGTTCTGCACGCCCTTGCGACGCTCCATGCGGCCCATGTAGAGCAGCCGCAGCGTATCGCCGGGCAGCTCGCCGATCTCGTGCTCCTCGGGATCGCCGTAGGAGAAGAAGCCGTCCGGGATGCGGCTCCCTCGCGCGATCGACCCGGGGCCGTAGAAGCGCTCGTAGGCGCCCAGGATGTCGCCCCCGGACCACAGCACGCGGTCGGCGTGGCGCAGGCAATAGCGCTCGAGCTCGTGCGTGGCGACGCTCGACAGGTCGTCCGGGAGGTGCCCGTTGAGCACCGCGCAGATCTCCGAGGTCGTATGCAGCCGCACCGCCACGCACGTCTCGCGCAGCCAGCTCGCGCCGGTGTGCGCAGCCTGCACCGTGACCGCGCCGTCGCCCTGGTAGTCGCAGAACTCGATCAGGTCGGGTCCCTGGTTGCCGTACTCGGTGCGCAGCGCAGCATGGACGCGGGCGCTCCAGGCGTGCATGTACGAGAGAAACGCGCCGAGGTGCTCTCCGTCGGGCTCCTCGACGAAGCGGATCTCCACGCCGGGGGGCGGCAGGCGCGGATCGCCGGCGATGACGAGCCGTTCGTGCTGCTCGAGGTGCTCAGCGGTCGTGAACAGCGTCACCTGCGCGACCTGCGAGAGCAGACGCGCCTGCGCGGCGACGATCGGAGCAATGCCTCCGCCGACGTACGGGTACAGCTCGCGGGCGACGAAGGCGATCCGCATCGGCCCTCAAGGTAACGGCTCGCAACTACCATGGTCGCGATGCCGGACGCCCCCGTTCCTGCCTGCGCGGTCGCGGTCGACGATGTCTCCAAGGCGTTCCGGATCCCGAAACAGCAGATCCACACGCTCAAGGAGCGCGCGCTGCACCCGCTGCGGCGGACCACTTTCAACGAGTTCCACGCCCTGCGCGAGGTCTCGTTCGAGGTTCCCTCAGGCGGGTTCTTCGGCATCGTCGGACGCAACGGATCGGGGAAGTCGACGCTGCTGAAGTGCCTGGCGGGGATATACCGCGCCGACAGCGGCCAGATCTACGTCGACGGCCGGCTGTCGGCGTTCATCGAGCTCGGCGTCGGCTTCAACCCCGACCTCGCCGCGCGCGACAACGTGACGATCAACGCCGCGATGCTCGGCCTCTCACGGCGCGAGGGGCGGCGGCGCTTCGACTCGATCATCGACTTCGCAGAGCTGCACGAGTTCACCGACCTGAAGCTCAAGAACTACTCCTCGGGCATGATGGTCCGGCTCGCCTTCTCGGTGATGATCCAGGTCGACGCCGACGTGATGCTCATCGACGAGGTGCTCGCCGTCGGCGACGCAGCGTTCCAGCAGAAGTGCTTCGACGAGTTCGAGACGATTCGGGGCTCCGGCAAGACCGTGCTGCTGGTGACGCACGACATGGGCTCTGTGCGGCGCTTCTGTGACCGCGCGATGCTGCTCGAACACGGTCGGATGGTCGCGACGGGCGATCCCGAGAGCGTCGGCAACCGCTACCTGGATCTCAACTTCTCGGCGTCGGCGCGAGCCGCGGCGGAGGCGGGCGGAGACGACGACGAGGATCCTGGCGCCGCGCATGGCGACGGACGCGCCGTCATCGAGGAGGCCTGGTTCGAGAACGCCGCCGGCGAGCGGCCCGCGACGCTGCACAACGGGGAGCGCGCAGCCTTTGCGATGCATGTGAGCTTCAGCGCCGACGTCGAGGATCCGGTCTTCTCAGTCAACATGCAGAACGGCGCACGCGTGCCGCTGTTCTCTGCCTCCAGCGGCTGGGAGACCCGGCGCACCGGCAGCTTCCGCGCCGGCGAGAGAGTGTTGTGGCGCGTCAGCTTCGACAACCCGCTCGGGCCCGATCGCTACGCCGTCACGCCATCGGTGACGCTGGCGGGCGGCGCCACGCTGGCCGTGCGCGAGCGGGCGCTTTCGATCGTCGTCACGCGCTCGGCCCCGACCGGGGCGCTCGTCGACATCCCGTTCGACCAGGGGCTCGAGCGCCTGCAGCCGGTCGACGTGAGCCAGGAGATCGTGCGATGAGCGCCGTCACCGCAAGCGCGGAGCGCGGCAGGCAGGTCGCCGGACCGACCGCGCTCGGCGACGACCCGCGGCGCTTCTGGCGCTTGGCCTGGACGCTCGCCGTGACCGACTTCAAACTGCGCTTCTTCGGCTCGGTGCTCGGCTACCTGTGGCAGCTGATGCGCCCGCTGATGCTGTTCGGGATCATCTACGTCGTCTTTGCCGAGATCCTGAAGGTCGGCGGCGACCAGCCCTTCTTCGGCGTCGCGCTGCTGCTCGGCATCGTCGTCTTCCAGTTCTTCACCGACGCGACGGCCGCGTCCGTGCGCTCGATCGTGGTGCGCGAGAGCCTCGTGCGCAAGGTCGACTTCCCGCGCGCCGCGGTACCGGTCTCATGCGTGTTGCAGGCGTTGTTCAACCTCGGCCTGAACATGCTGCCGGTGCTGATCTTCCTGTTCGCGGCCGGCGGGCGGGTGATGTGGAGCTGGTACGAGCTGCCTCTGATCTTCGCGATGCTCGTCGTCTTCGTGGCGGGCCTGTCGCTGCTGCTCTCCGCGTTGTTCGTGCGCTACCGCGACATCGAGCCGATCTGGGACGTGATCCTGCAGGCGCTCTTCTACGGCACGCCGATCCTCTACTCGCTGTCGGTCGTGATCGACGAGGTCGGCCTCAATGTCGCCCGCGTGATGCTCATCAACCCGCTGACCGCGGGCATCCAGCAGGCCCGCCACGCCATCATCGACCCCTCGTACGAGAGCCCCAGCCAGATCTTCGGCGCGGCCTACTGGGATCTGCTGCCGATCGCCGTCTCGGTCCTGACGTTCGTGGCCGGCGTGCTCTACTTCCGCCGCTCGGCGCCGCAGATCGCAGAGTTGCTCTGACGGCGCGGGGCGCGCTCGGGAAGTGGGCGCAGGCGATCCTGACGGCTGGCCAAGCGCGTGGATCATCTCTCAGTACGGGTCACTTCCGAGCCTCGTTCGAGCAGCCAGACGCGTGCGCCGCGCACGTCGTAGGCCAGTCGGTAGGGGCGCCTGGAGAGCACTTGCGCGAGATCGGGCTCGGGCTGATAGGGAGCCAGCGCGACGACCGCCTGCGGTGGATCTGCGAGCAACAGGCGCCCGCGCTCGCGCGCCCAGTCCGGGCGTCCACGCAGCGAGTTCTCGTCGAACCAGCGGGTCGGGGCTCGTCGATCGGCGAGCCAGTAGACCTGGGCCGTCGATCCTGCAACCTGGATGCGGTCCGAGTGGCCGGTGTTCGCGCGCACGAACGCCGCCACGGGAGCCTGCTCGGCCATCACCGGATCGCCGCGCTGCCACGGTGGGAGGTCGAGCAGCGCGAACTGCTGCGAGACGACGTAGGGCCAGGCAGCCAGCACGAGGACCAGCGCGCCGAGGGCGACGCGGTCGCGCTGCCGCGCTCCCCACAGCGAGGCGACGCCGAGAGCAAGTCCGGCGACGATCCCGATCAACCCGGGGTAGTAGTGCTGGACGAACTCGTATGAGGCCGTCTTGACGCGCAGCCAGGAGACGAGGATCCACAGCGCCGAGGCGATCGCGGGCGCACGCAGCCGCCGTTCGCGCGCAGCGATGCAGGCCCCGAGCAGGCCGGCGGCCCATAGACCTCCGGCGGGCACGTTGAACAGGAAGTGCAGGTCGGTCAGCTCTCCGCCTGCCGAACGCGCCTGCACGCCGGCGGCCCCGCCGACGCGCTCGATCTGCTCGAAGACGTTCTCCCACAGGTCGTCGAGCGCGCCTGCGAATGCGATCCACAGCATCAGCGGAGCGAGCACGGCGAGCGAGCCGGCCGCCGCCAACGCGAGGCGCCGTACGCGTCCGTCGTCGCCGGCCGAGCGCCACAGCTCCCACGCGACGAACGGCGCGACGACGGCCAGCGAGACGTTCATCGCGACAGCCGCGCCGGTCGCGCCGCCGGCCGCGAGCGCGAAGCGCGGGCCCGGCCGCGTCGCCAGGTACCACGCGCCGGCGACCGGCGCCGCGCCGAGCTGGGTGCTGTTCGGATAGTCGCCGTCGAGCGGCACCGCCGAGGACAGCACGGCGAAGCTCGCGCCGGCGAGGACCCCCGCGGCGCGCCCGGCGGCGCGGGCGACGTAGCCGGCGACCGCCAGCGCGGCAAGAGCCGCGAGCATCGCGAGCGTGATCCGCATCCCGGCGACGCTCGTGCCGGATGTGAGCTTGATCGCAGCGAACAGCAGATAGAGCAGCGGGCCCTTGTTGTTCGCCGCGTCCGCGTACGGCGTTCCGCCGTCGAGGATCGTCTGACCGACGTAGAGGTACTGGCCCGGGTCGTGGCTGATGGGCTCGCGCCACGAGGCCGGGCGCGAGAGCCAGACGAGCGCGAGCAGCAGCGGGTAGCCGGTGACGCCGGGATGGCTCTGCCAGAGGCGACGAGCGCGGTCGCGCAGGCCCCGGGCGGCCCCGGCGTCCGCTACCGCAGCACCCGCGTTCACCTCTCGCCGGCCCCGATCGCCCGCCGCCCCTCATTGCCGACATCGTCGCCGGCCGCTGGGCCGGCGCCGTTTGGCGTGACCAGGTACGGCGACTCGCCCGTCGCGCGCGTCTCCCCGTACCAGGAGTCGACGTTGACCTCCCAGAGGTCGTGCCCGGCGCCGGCGATGTTCGCGGCCGCGCACATCCCGGTGAGCATCGAGTGATCGGAGTTGTTGTACCGGTGCAGCCCGTTGCGCCCGATCTGCTGGAGGTTCTCCAGCCCATCGAGCCAGGCGCGGATCGTGCCGACGCGCTCGGCGTAGCGCTCGTCGTAGATCGGGTAGGCCATCGGGACGCGTACGACCCAGCCCTTACGCACGCGCTCCGAGTCAGAAAGCCCGATCTGCTCGAGCTCCCTCGCCGCGAGCGCCACGAGCTGATCGTCGGGCCTGCTCCACAGCTCGTCGCCGGCGAAGCAGAAGTACTCCAAGCCGACGCTCGTAGCCGTCGGGTCGGGAACCATCCAGGGGCTCCACGAACGGTAGTTCTGGATCCGTGCGACCTTGACGGCGGGGTCATGCACGTAGACCCAGTTGTCGGGGAACAGGTCGGCGCCGTCGACGGCCAGCGCGACGGTCAGGAAATCGCGATGGCGAAGCGCGCTCGCGGCGCGCACCGCGCCCTGCGGGACGGGATCGGCCAGCCGCGGCGTGAGTGACAACGGCAACGACGAGATCACCTGCGGGGCGACGTGCTCCTCGCCGCCCGCGATCACCGCCGCTACTCGGCCGCGCTCGATCACCAGGCGCTCAACCGGCGTGCCGATCCGCACCTCGCCTCCGAGCTGCGTGATCCGCTCGGCCATCGCCTCCCACATCTGCCCAGGGCCGTAGCGCGGGTAGTGGAACTGGCGGATCAGGGAGGTCGCGTCGGTCTCGGCCGCGGGGCGCAGCGCCGCGCGCGCGGCGGACGCGAACGAGAGCTCCTTGATCCTCTGCGCCGCCCAGTCGGCGCGCAGCTCGCTGCACGGCACCCCCCAGACCTTCTCCGTGTAGGACCGGAAGAACGTCTCGTAAAGGTGACGGCCGAAGCGCCGCGTGACCCACTGCTCGAGCGTGTCCTGGGGCCCGGCGGGGCGTAGGCGAGCGGCGCCGTAACTGGCGACGGCGCGGCCCAGCTCGACCGGCCCGAGCTTGCGCACGAGCTCTCCGGCCGACAGCGGGTAGTCGATGAAACGCCCGTCGAGGTAGATCCTCGACAGCCGCGGGCGCAACAGCAGCTCGTCGCCGAGCACCTCGTGCCAGAGCAGCTCGACCTCGGGTGACTTGGTGTAGAAGCGGTGCCCCCCGAGATCGAAGCGCCAGCCGTCGCGGACCTCGGTGCGTGACAGGCCGCCGACGACGTCATCGCGCTCCAGGACGGTGACGCGCCGGCCCTCGCGCGCGAGCACGTAGGCGGCTGTGAGGCCGGCCGGGCCGCCGCCGAGGACGAGGACGTCGGGATCGCTCACGCGCGGGCTCCCCCGGACGTGGCGCCGGCGCGCGCTTTCGCGTCAGCCGTGGCGCCGTCGCCGTCGATGCCGGGCCGCCGCGCTGCACGCAGCGCCTCGAGCCAGTAGCCCGACGCGCTGGCCGCCTGCGACCCGATCACGAGAGCCAGCACGACCAGACGCGGGACGCCGCCGCGCCTGCGGCCGCGCAGCGGCTCGCGCACGAAGCTCGCGTAGTCGGCGGGATCGGGGCGCAGACCTGACTCGCCGAGGCGGCGATTCATGCGATGGAAGTGGTAGGCGCCGCGGCCGTAGCCGAGATGTTGGCGCCAGAAGACGCGCCCGCTGCGCGGGTTGGCGTGGGCCACGACCGCGTCCGGGACGTGCATGAGCGGCATCCCTTCGCGGCGCCAGCGCTCGCACAGCTCGCGGTCCTCGGAGTTGCGAAAGCGCTCGTCGAACCCGCCCACCCGCCGCAGCGCCTCGCGCGGCCCAGCCATGTTCTTGCCGGCGAAGAACGTTGCCCGCTGCGCGTCGTCGTTGGCGCGCGCGTAGACGGCGTCCTCGAGCGCCTGCGTCGCCTCCGCCCACGGGTTGCCGCACAGAGCGGTGACATTGGCTCCGCCGAGCAGCGCGCTCGGATGGCGCTCGTGAGCTGCGGCGAGCGCAGCGAGCCAGCCGCGCTGGGGCACGCAGTCGTCGTCGGTGAAGGCGACCAGCTCCCCGCGGGCGTGCTTCATGCCCGCGTTGCGCGCGGCCGCCGGCCCGCGGTTGGGCGTCCTGAGGACCACGAGATCGAGCGCACCCGCGGCGGCGCGGGCCGCGGGCTCGAGCGGCTCCGGGGATCCGTCGTCGACGACGACTACCTCGAAGCCGCCGCGCGGCGGTTCAAGCGAACCGAGCGCCGCGAGCAGATCGCGCAGCGCGTTCGGCCGCCCGTACGCGGGCACGACGACGGAGACCGCCGGAGCGGCGCCCGTGCCTGGGTTCGCGCCGCTCACGCGGCGATCGCCTCGGTCAGCAGCCGCTCGCTCGGAGCGTCGCCGGCCAGGTAGCGATCGCGGCGCAGCTCCAGGTCGATGATCTGCGAGGCCGCGCCGCCATCTCCCGCCACATAGCCCGCCGCCTCGCCGATCGCCGACGCGACGAGCCCGGCGAGCATCGGGACCAGAACGAGCTTGCCGCCCGGCGCCGCGACCCTGCGCGCGTCCCCGGCGTGGCGGCGGAGGCGCACGAGCGCGAGCGCCGGGAACGCCAGCGCGTAGAGCAGCCGGCGGCGGCGCGTCCAGCCCTCGCGCCGCGCCGCGGCGAACAGCCGCCCGGCGAAGTAGGACTCGCGCAGCGCGGCTCCGGGACGGGAGACGTTGACGTGCCGCACGCGCGCCGCGGGCGCCATCGCGAGCTCATGGCCCATCGCGCGCAGGCGCCTGTGCAGCAGGTACTCGGTCGCCGCCAGGGTCGGCAGCTCGGCATCGAGCGTCAGCAGGACGTCGCGCTTGTAGGACGAGTTGTGACCGGGGATGTCCAGGTACGGACCCGGCGGGAGCGGCTCGGCGAACGGGCCGTAGTGGCACAGGAATTGCGCCCACGACACGAGCCGCTCGGGGTTGGCGTTCGCGAATACCGGCCCGATCGCGGCCGCCGGACCGCGGTGCGCGTCGATCAGCGCGGCGGCCCAGCCAGGCTGGGGGAAGCAGTGCGTCTCCGTGACGACGACCACCGGCGCGCTCGCCGCGCGGATCGCCAGCACGCGGGGCAGCGCGAGGCCGTCGGCCCGCGGGTCGGCGGCGACGCAGCGAACGCCGGCGAACTCGTCCCCGGCGGCGACGCGAACGTCCTCGTGGGTACCGGCAGGCGCGGCGACGACGACCTCCATCCTCTCGTGCGCGTCCTGCGCGCGCAGGGCCTCGAAGAGCGGACGCGCTGCCGCGACGGTGTCCGTGACCACGATCGCGGAGATCTCAGGCGAGCCAAGCGCGGGCTCCGGCCGCGCGACGCCCGGGCGATCGCGCCCCGCGCTCACGCGACCACCGCCAACGTGGCCTCGCGGGACGGGCGAACCACCATCGCGGTCTCGGCGGACTCGATCGCCGCGAGCGCAACGGCGAGCGCCGCGCGCCCGTCAGCGAGCCCTGGCTCGAACGGCGCGCCGCCCCGCACGGCTTCGGCGAACGCCTGCCACTGCGCCGCATCCGCAGCCGTGATGTCTCCCCCCGCCCGGTGCGAGCGCGCCATCGCCGGAAGGCTGCGGGCAAGCCGCACGCCGCGCGCGATGCGCCGAGGCACGTCGCCGGGCAACGCTCCGGCCGGCACGACCTCGACACCGTCGAAGCGGTCGAGGCGCACCGTCAGAGTCCCGTCACGGCCGTGGATCCGGACGTCGTGGTTGAGGCCTGCGTCGTCGCAGGCGATCGTCGACGCGATCACGCCGTCTTCCATCTCGGCGCTGATCGCGCTCGCGGCGTCGCCGCCGGAGGCGAGCGCAGTCACGCGCGTGACCTCGCTACCTGTCAGCAGCCGCCAGAGGTCGAAATGGTGAACGGCCTGCTCGAGGATCGAGCCGCCGCCGCGCGCACGGTCGCCGCGCCATCCGTTGGCGCGCAGGGCGTTGCGACGGCTGTCACTCGTGAACGCCGTCTCGACCAGCCGCAGCGGCCCGAGCTCGCCGGAGCGGACGATCTCGACAGCCATTGCGACCAGCCGGTGGCGGCGATACTTGAAGCCCACCCCGGCGACAAGTCCGCCACGCGCGGCGGCTTCGACGAGCGCGTCGGCCTCGGCCAGATCCGCCGCCAGCGGCTTCTCCACGAGCACATGCCGTCCCGCGCTGAGTGCTGCGAGCGTCAACTCGGCATGTGAGCCGACCGGCGTGCAGATCGCGACGGCCTCGACACGCGCATCCTCCAGCAGCGCCGCGGCTCTCGCGTGGAGCACGGCCCTCGAGGCCATCTCGCCGGCGCGCTCCAGCGCGCCCGCGTCACAGTCCGCGAGTGCGACGACGCGGGCACCGGGGATCGCGGCGATAGCCGGCAGGTGGTGCCGGAGCGTCACGAAACCGCAGCCGACGATGCCGACGGATACGGGTTCTTGAGCAGCGAAGGTCGCAGTCATCGGGAGGTCGTCGATAGTGGGCGCGAAGCCGTGCGACATCGCGGCAGGACGGCGGGCGGCGCGCCGGCGTCCGAGGGCGGCCACTGTATCAGCCGGTCCCGTCCGTCCCCGTGTGACAGCATCGCGCCCGTGCCCGAGTCGCCCGCGCACCCCAGTAGAGCCACCGGCGGGGCGTCATCTGAGCTGCGGCGGCGGGCCGACCTGCTTGGCGCGCTGGTCGGGAGCGACCTGCGGGTGCGCTACGGGAGAGGCTCATTGCGCGCAGTCAAATGGCTGCTCGACCCGATCGCCGCGCTCGGCGTCTACCTTCTGCTCGTCGGGCTGCTGAACGAGGGCGGCGACGCGGCCGGGCTCACGATCGCCTGTGCCGTCGTCCCTTTCCAGCTCGTGATCATGAGCGTCGTCAACGCGCTGCGCTCCGTCGAGCTGAGGCGCTCGATCATCCTGAACCTCGCGTTTCCGCGCGGGCTCATTCCGCTCGCGTCGGCGCTCACGGAAGCGGTGGCGTTCGCCGCGGCGCTGCCGCTGCTGGCGCTGATGATGGCTCTCTACGGCGTCGAACCGACGGTCCATGCGCTGTGGCTGATCCCCGCCGTGCTCGTCACGTTCGTGCTCGCGGTCGCTCTCGCCTACCCGGCGGCGCTGCTCGGGCTCTGGCTCCCGGATCTGATCCCGCTCGCCGTGTCGGTCGTTCGCGCGCTCTTCTTCGTCGCCCCCGGTCTGGTCGCGCTCGACGCAGTCAGCGGAACCGCGCACGACCTGCTGCCGATCAACCCGCTCACGGGTCTGTTCGAGAGCTACCGCGATGCGCTGCTCTACGGTCAGGCGCCGGCGCCATGGGAGCTGCTGGCGCCGCTCGGCGCAGCGGCGCTCGTGCTCGCGGTCACCGTGCCGATCTATCGCGCCGAGCAGCCTCACTTCGCGAAGGTCGTCATGGGATCTTCAGGATGACCGCGAGCGTCACGTTGAAAGGCGCCGGCGTGCGCTTCGACTTCGACCGCCAGCAGCGTGTCGTCACCCCGGGCCTGGCGCGCCTTCGGCGGCGCGGGCGATCGGCGTGGGGGGTGCACGACGTGGACGTGCGGATCGCCGCTGGCGAGGGCGTCGCGCTCGTCGGGCCGAGCGGCTCGGGCAAGACGTCACTACTGCGACTGCTGGCGGGCATCCTGCCCTGCGACGCGGGCAGCGTCACGATCGAAGGGCGCGTCGGCTCACTGCTGGCCGTCGAGGGCGGGCTGCTCGGGCCGCTCACGGGTCGTGAGAACGCGCTGACGCTCTCGGTGCTCGCGGGACTCGATCGCGCGCGGGCGCAGGCTGAGCTGGACGGTCTGCGCGAGCGCAGCCGGCTGGGTGATGCCTTTGAGCGGCCGGTGGCCTCCTACTCGGAGGGAATGCGGGCGCGGCTGGGATTCTCGATCGCCTCGGCCGCCCGGCCCGACGTGCTGCTGCTCGACGAGGTCTTCGAGGCCCTCGACCACGAGTACCGCGCCGTCGTCGAGGAGTACACGCAAGAGCTCATGGGGCGCGGCGGGGTCGTCGTCGCCGCGGGACACGACCACGACGCGCTGGAGCGGATCTGCGGCCGCGCGCTGGCGATGCGCGACGGGGAGGTTGTCGACGACGGACCCGCTGCGGAGGTCGTCGCCGGCTACCGCCGCGGCGGCGCAACCGAGGACGCGCCGTTTGCGGCCGGCGCACGCGGCGCCTGATCGGGCGGGGGGCTGGAAACGGGGATGCTCCCGGCGGAGCCGCGCGGGCGACCCGCCCGAAGCCAGCCGGCCGCCCCCACCACAGCGCCCGCGAGGCCGGCGAGGTGATGGAGGGCGTGCAGAGGAACGGCGAGCGACGCGGCGAGCATGCCGCGCGCGCTGCGTACGGCGGCGAGCAACGACAGGTTCAGTGCCGCGACGAGCGCGAGCGCGGCGGCGACAGGGGCGATGCGGCGGGCAAGCAGAGCGGCGAGCGCCCCGAGAGCGGCAAGCGCGCTCAGCCTGTTCCGCGCGCTCAGGTTCAGCGTGCGCGTGCCGCTGCGGTGCCGCAGCAGCAGGTCCGTCCACGGTGCTGCGCGCTCGAGCGCGTCCGAACGCAGCATCGCTCGCAGCGTGAGGTGCTTGAGGTGCTTGCCTTGAGCCGCCGGATCGAGCGTGATCGAGTGCCCGGCGGCGCGCAGGCGCAGACCGAGGTCGACGTCCTCGAGCCAGCGACGCTGAGCGTCGAAGCCCCCGGCTGCGAGGAACGCGTCGCGCCGGACGGCGCCCAGTCCCGACCAGAAGGTCTGGGCCGGTCCGGCGCCGGCGAGATGCACCTCGCGGTGCAGGAGGAAGCGGTAGCCGGAGACCAGGCCACCGGCTCCCGGATCCTCGTCGTAGGCGCCGAAGACGGCGGCGAGCGCGCGTTCGTCCTCCAGCCTCTGCGCGAGCAGACCGATCGCGCTCGCGTGCACGACGACGTCGGCGTCGACGAACACGAGCAGTTCGCTGCTCGCGCGCAGGGCACCCGCGTTACGAGCCGCCGCGGGCGCCAGGTGCGACGGGTCGTCGACGACCAGCACCTCATCGGGACGGCGCGCGGACGCGTCGATCGCCGCCAGGCAGGCTTCGAGCGTCGCCGGAGCGTCGCTCGCCGGAACGATCACCGAGATCGTCGTCACGCCGCGGCCGGGTTGCCGATCAGCTCGTCGCCGAGCGCCATCACGCGGCCACTCGGTCCACGGCGTCTTCGATCGCGGCGGCCGCCAGCGACCGCCCATCCCAGCCCGCGAGGTGGCGCGCGAGCTCGGCGGCGCGCTCGCGGAAGCGAGGCTCGCGCAACACCCTGCGCACGGCGCGGCGGATCGCGCCCGGAGTGCGCGGCGAACGAAGGGCGATCCCCGTACCGAACGTTTCGACGCGCGCGGCCCACGCCCAGTGATCGCGGCCGTCGGGCAGCACGATCACGGGGACCCCCGCGCAAGCTGCCGCGCTCACCGTCAGGTGTCCGCCGTGCAGGACCGCGACATCGGCGGCGCGCAGCCAGGCGTCGTTGTCGACGCAGTTCGCCGCATCGAGGTTCGGCGCGAGTGAACGCAGCTCGGCCGGGTCGCATGCTCCCATCGTCGCGATCATTCCTTCCACCGGCTCGCGCGACAGCTCTCTCGCGATCGCCCGCAGCCTGCCGGGCGCCCCGATGGACCCTTGTGAGACGTAGACGAAAGGTCTCCCGCCCCGCCGATCAGGCGGCGCTGCGCCGGCCGGCACGGACCAAGTGATCGGGCCCACGTAGCGCCACGCAGCGGGGAGCCGCGGAGCCGGATCGAGCAGCGGCGTCGTCGTCGCGAGCGTGATCTGGCCTGCGAAGAGCGACGTGGCCGGATCGAGCCCGAGCGACGCGCGCACCTCGTTGACGCGGGAGCCGAGGCGCGTCGCTCCGTGCGCGTCCCCTCGCGCCAGCTGCGGCAACCGCGAGAGCGTGTGCGCGGGCCGGCGCAGCGCGCGCAGCCGGGCCCGCGGCGTCGTCCACGCCGTCATCCCCGTGTTGGGCAGGAAGTGGTTGATGCTGACGTGCGGTACGCCGGACGCCTGCGCGGCGATCTGCGCGGGGATGCGCGCGTCGGTGACGACGACGTCGGGACGCTCGCCGGCGATCAGCTCGAGGTCGGCCTGCACCCGGGCAAGGAGATCAGCCGAGTCCGGATACCAGTGGTCGATCCGCGGCCGCGACGCGGTGCGCTCGTACGGGATCTCGTCGGCCTCGACGACGCGGACTGCGCCGCCGCCGAGCAGCTCGGGGCGCGATCCGCCATACCCGAGCACGACGTCATGCCCGCGCGCGGCGAGCTCCTCGCCGACCGCCAGGCACGCCCCCACGTGGGCCATGCCGGGACCGGGAGCGAACGGGAGCAGGAGCGCCTTCATCGCGGCGCTCCGCGCTCGAGCAGTCGCGCCATCACGGCGTGCGCCTCCGCTCGCCGCGGCGCGAGCACCGTGTCGATCGCGCGAGCCAGCCGATCTGTCAGCTTGGCGGGGCCGGCATCGCCGGGCTCGATCGGCTCAAGTAGCAGGCCGACCTGACCGAGCCCCTCGCGGACCGCGAACGCCGGGATCAGCGTGGCGCCGGTCGCGCACGCCAACTGGGCGATGCCGGAGCGCACGCCGACCGTTCGGCCGAGCAGCGGGACCACGAGCTCGCCGCGCGCGTCAAAGCTCATCCAGGCGAGCTCACCGCGACGCAGCAGCGCTTCGACGAGCTCGTACGAGCCGCCGCGGCGCACCCAGCGACAGCCCGCGTCCTCGATCATCGCGTTCTGGGTCTTGGTCCAGAGGCCGTCGTGGCCGCTCAGCGGGGGCTCGTCGAGCGAGCGCCCACCGGAGAGGTAGACCTTGTGCCCGCGTGCTGCGATCGCGTGGACGAGGTTGAGGAACGGGCCCGCGTGGACGTTGACGAGGATCGTCCCGCGACCGCTTGCGCGGGCGGCGTCGAGATGCTCGATGCCGTGGACGGCCATCCGTCGCGCATCCCAGGGCCGCCAGCTCAGCTCGGTCTGGACGCACTGCTCGCGCAGGACTTTCCGCGCCAGGGCCTCCACGTCTGCGTCCTTGGTTCCAGGCGCCGCCACGGCCCGCGCCCTCTCGCGCATCTGTTCACGGCGTGAGGGTGAGAGGCGCCATTCGCAGCGTGCGCGAACGCGCGCGAGCGCGACGGCCGCCGGCGTCGGCACGACGCGGTGCAGCGCCGGCGTGCAGTTCAGGCGCGCCATCAGGCGGGCATCGTCGACCACGAGATGGTGGGCGAGCGGTCGCTCGACGGCCTCGAGGCGCGCCTCGAGGTCTGGGGTCGGCTCGCCGGCGGCGACTCTGCCGAGATCAGGCGTGTCGGTGATCGCGCCGGTCACGCCGCGCGCTCCCGCGCGAGCCCTTCGAGCGCCAGCGCGGCGTCCGCGACCGGCGGCAGCGCAGCAAGCTCGGCGCCCAGTTCGGCCGCGCGGCTGCTCGACGACGGGTCAAGCAGAACAGATCGCAAGGCGTCCGCGAGCCGCTCTTCCAGGCCCTCGACCGAGCGGTGCGCAAGCGTCGTGAAACCCGGTCGCACCTCGAACGGCTGGAGCGGGGCCTCGCTGACCGGGACGAAGCGCCCGGCGCCGAGCTCTTCCACTTTGCGGGCGTTGAGCTCCTGCTCGGTGTTGGTCGGAACCGCGACCGCGGCGACTCCGGCCGACAGCGCTGCGTGCGCGGTCCCCGAGCCGCCGTGATGCACGATCGCCGCGCAGTCCGACAGCACGCGGTCCATCGGGACCGGGCCGGTGAGCTGCACGCGGCTGTCGCCGGCGAGCGAAGGCTGCACCTCGAGCCGCATCCCGTCGACGACGAGCGCCCGCGCACCCGCGTCGAGCACAGCGCGCACGACGTCGTCGGCGAGCCGCTCGGCGCCGCCGCCGAGGTACACGAGGACACGCGGCGCCCGTTCGCCGTGGGCCGGCGCGCTGGGCATGGCAGTCGCGCCGACCTCGTCCTCGGGACGCACATGAAGCGCGCCGGGAGCGCTGCCGAAGCCGGGATGCGAAGGAACGACGAGCAGGTCGCCCTCGAGCAGCGACTCGACGCTGGGCGGCGCGGCCAGCCCAAGGCGGTCAAACAGTGCGTTCAGTACCGGCAGCGCCGACGGGGTCTGGGTCCGCGGGTCGCGCCGGGGCGCCCAGGTCGCCCATGGGCCGTGACCGGGGAGCATCGGCGGGTGACTCACCTGCACCGCCGGAAGACCGTGCGCCCGCGCCAGCGCGCCGGCGCCCATGATCTGGTCGACGACGACCACATCGGGCCGCGCGCTGCGGATCGCCGCATCGATGTACGCGACGCTCGCCTCAAGGCCGTCGCGCAGATCGCGCTGGTAGGCGCTCAGGCAGGCCTCGAGGTCGTGGACCGCGAGGAACGCCGGACGCTCGATCGGCGGCGGCGCGACGCGGGCGCGGAAGTCCGCGGGCGGGCGCAGGATCGCGCAGCGATCCTCGAGCACCGCCGCCGCGCGGCCGCCGGGTACAGCGGCGACGCACTCGTGCCCGCGTCGCTGCAGCGCGATCAGCAGCGGCCGGCAGCGCGCCGCGTGGCCACGGCCGATGCCCGAGATGCAGAACAGGACGCGCATCGCGCCGCGCGACGCTAGCGCATCACGAGGCGCGCCCCTGCCGGCGCCGCCGGCGCGGCAGACTGCGCGCGGTGTCGATCTCATCCGGCGATCCGGGGGCCGCGGCCCCGACGGCGATCCTGCTGCACGGGCTCGGCTCGCGGGGCAGCGACCTGGCGCGCGTGGCGGCCGCGATCGGGGCCGGCACCCAGGTCCTGACGCCGGATCTCCGCGGGCACGGCGATTCGCCCCCACGGGCCTTCGCCGCGATCGACGACTTCGCCGCCGACCTGGAGCCGCTGGCTCGCGGCGCCGGAGCGGCACTCGTCGCCGGCTTCTCGTTCGGCGCCTGGGTCGCGCTCGAGCTGTGGACGCGCGCGCCGGAAGCTGTGAGCGCGGTCGTGCTCGTCGACCCGCCACTCGACCACAGCGCGCTCGTCGAGTGGGCGCGCGGGCAGACGCTCACGAGCCGCGGCGCGATGCGCAAGCTGGGAGAGCTCTACCGCACGCGCGATCTCGCCGACGCGGTCAGGTTGATGGGCCGGCACCCGCTCACGCGTGACCTGGACGAGGCCGCGCGCAAGGCGAACGCGCAGGCGCTGCTCGCAGCCGACCCCGGGACCCTGCGCGGCGCGCTGCGTCTCAGGACGCCGGATGTCGCGACGGCCCGCCCGCCGGGGAGCCTGGTTCCGGTTCGCGTTCTGCACGGCTCCCGGTCACTCGTCTGCCCGCGTGCTGTGGCGGACGAGATGGCGTCGCTGCTGGGCGGCGAGGCCACGGTGTACGAGGGTGGCCACTGCGCGCATCTCGAGGCGCCGCGCGAGATCGGCGCGGCGGTGGTGGGGTTGCTCGATCTCGGCGCGTAGATGGTTGATTCCGTATCCCGCATGGCCGGATGGCGCCGTAGCGCGGATGCCGGGCGCCGCGGGTAGAAGGTGGTCAGTGGCATCGCCACGGCCGCCTTCGGCACGTGGCGATCCGGCGCCGCGACACGGCACCAGACGGGCGCAGGGGGTTTGGAATCAACCATCCGGCCCGAGCGGCGACTGCGACGCGGCTCGACCGGACTCTGCGTCACAGACCTCGCGGCGTCAGCCTGCGAACACGAATGGCAGCTCGGCGGCGACCTGCTCCAGTGCGGGCGCCTGCGCGTCGCGCTCGGAGACGGAGACCTCCTCGCGCGGCAGCGGCCACTCGACCCCGATCTGCGGGTCGTCCCACGTGATCGCGCGCTCGACCTGCGGGTCGTAGTAAGCGGACTGCTTGTAGAGCACGTCGGCGACGTCGCTCGTCACACAGAAGCCGTGCGCGAAGCCGACCGGCACGTAGAGCACGCGCATGTTCGCGTCGCTCAACTCGTGCGCCTCCCAGCGGCCGTAGGCCGGTGAGCCGCGGCGCAGGTCGACGATCACGTCGACGACCACACCGCGCCCGCAGCGCACGAGTTTCGAAGAGCCCGCGCCGATCGCGAAATGCAGGCCACGCAGAACACCCCGGTCCGAACGCGAATGGTTGTCCTGAACGAAGTGGTCGTTGACGCCGTGCTCCGCCAGGTCGGCCTCGCGGTAGGTCTCGCAGAAGAACCCGCGCTCGTCCGGAAAGACGCGCGGCTCCAGCAACAGCGGGCCGGGGAGGGTCGTCGGAATCGTCGCGAGCGCCATCGGCGGGAAAGCGTAGTGGGACTGCGCGCGCTCTACCCTGTCCTGCGTGGATGTCAGGATCCCCGGCACGGACGAGCTCACGGCCGAGAACAAGCGTCTGCGCGCCCGCGTCGAGGCTCTGGAGAAGCAGCTCGCCGAGCAGGCGGCGAGTGCCAATGCCGCCGTAGCGCACGCCCAGCAGCGGATCTACTGGCTCGACCGCTGGCACATCGATCTGGATGCGCTGCTGCGCCGCCCCGTCGCACGTCACCTACCGGCGCTGATCGACGGACTGCGCCGCGGTCGCCACCGGATGCAGCGCGTGAAGCGGCGCCTGGTCGGCTGATGGCGAGCACCTCCGTCGTCATCCCGGTCAAGGACGGCGGGCCCCTGCTGGCCGAAGTGCTGAGCGCGGTGGCCGCGCAGCGTCCCGGCGAGCTGCTCGTCATCGACTCGGGCTCGACCGACGACTCTGCTGCCGTCGCGCGCTCCGCGGGCGCGGAGGTGATCGAGATCGCGCCCGAGGACTTCTCTCATGGACGGACGCGCAACCTCGCAGTGAGCATCACGCGCGGTGACGTGATCGCCTTCCTCACGCAGGACGCGACGCCGGTCCCGGGCTGGCTCGCCGCGCACGTCGAGGCGCTCCAGATGGACGCGCGGGTCGCCGCTTCGTTCGGGCCACACCTTCCGCGCCCGGACACGAGCCCGATGATCGCGCGTGAGCTGACGGAGTTCTTCGCGCCGTTCAGCCCCGACGGCCGGCCGGCGGTGCAGCGCTCCGCCGATCAGGACGGCTGGCACCCGGGCTTCCTCTCCAACGTCAACGCCGCCTACCGTCGCGACGCTCTCGAGGCGATCGCGTTCCGCGATGTCGCGTACGCCGAGGACCAGGCGTTCGCGCAGGATCTCTTCGCAGCCGGCCACTGGAAGGCCTACCACCCGCAGGCCGCCGTCCTCCACGCGCACGACTATCCGTGGGCTGAGTTCATGCGCCGTTACTTCGACGAGTACCGCGGCCTGCGCGACACGATCGGCCACGTCGAGCGGATCGGCGCGCGCTCGACGCTCAGCCAAGTGCGCTCCCAGGTCGCGGGCGACCGTGCGTGGATGGACGAGCGCGGGATCGACGCCCGTCAGCGCGCAGCGCTGACCGCGCGCTCTGCGGCTCACCACGGAGGGCGCCGCGTCTTCTCCTCCCTGGGGTCACACGCCGGCCGGCTGCCGAGCGCTGTGCAGCGCGCGCTGTCGCTCGAAGGGCGGGCGGGCGGGACGTCCCGAGGTAGCGCCTCCGGTGACGGGCGCGCCGTCGGCTCGCGGGGCGCAGCGGCGCTGCCGCCGGCGACGGCTCAAGAGCCGCGGCTCGCGCAGGAGCTGCACGAGGAGGTGAGCGTCGTCGCGCGTGATGGCGCCGCGCCGCTGCTCGACGCCGTGCCGGGCCAGGGCGAGCGCGACTGCCTGCACGTCGCGATCGTGATCCCGCCCTTCAGGGTCGGCAGCGGAGGGCACAACTCGATCTTCCAGCTGGCGCTGGGGCTGGAGAGCCGCGGGCACTCGGTGTCGATCTGGCTGCACGACCCGACCGGCGAGCAGCGCCACGACTGGCCGGGCGAGGTCCGCGCCGCGATCCGCAAGCATTTCGCGCCGCTCAAGGCGCCGGTCTACAAGGACATCGAGCGCGACTGGTTCGGCGCCGACGTCGTCGTCGCGACCGGCTGGCAGACCGCGTTCCAGGTGCTGCGGCTGCCGGCTTGCCGGGCGCGCGCGTACCTCGTCCACGACCACGAGAACGAGTTCTTCGCGACCTCCGCCGAGGGCCGCTGGGCGCAGGAGACCTATCGCCAGGGGATGTTCCACATCTGCTCGAGCCCGTGGCTGGAGCGGCTTGTACGCGAGCAGTACGGGGGCGATGCGTCGCTATTCCAGTTCGGCGTCGACCACGACACCTACTTCCCACGGACGATCGAGCGCAACCGCGACACCGTCGTCTTTTACGGCCGCGCGGTCACCGCGCGCCGCGCCGTGCCGCTCGGCCTGCATGCGCTCGCGGAGCTGAAGCGCCGCCGCCCGCGGACACGGATCGTGATGTTCGGCGACGGGAAGCCGACGGCGACGTCGTTCGCGTACGACCACGTCGGCATCGCCTCGCACGAGCAGCTCGCGTGGCTGTACAGCAGCGCAGCGGTGGGCCTCGTGCTGTCGATGACCAACTACTCGCTGGTGCCGCAGGAGATGCTCGCCTGCGGCCTTCCGTGCGTCGACCTCGCCGGCTTCAGCGCCGAGACGGTCTTCGGCGATGACGGACCGGTCGAGCTGGCCGACTTCGACGCCGGCGCGCTGGCCAGCGCGATCGAGCACCTGCTCGACGACGACGCCAACTGGCAGCGCCGTTCGAGCGCCGGGCTCGAGTTCGTCCGTGAGCACACATGGGACGCGGCCGCCGGGCAGGTCGAGGAAGGGCTGCGCGAGGCGCTGCGGGTGCGCGAGCGGGCACTCGTCCCGTAGGCGGCCGGCTGCACACGGGCCCGCCTCCCCTGCCCAGCGATGCGAGTTTGTTCGGCTATGCCTGACAAATACGCATCGATCGGTCGGCCGACCCCGCAAGCGTGCGTCAACCGCGCGGGCGGGCGTCACGGCGGCGATCGAGGCGGTCGCGAACACGTCTGCCGTGAAACCCAAGCGCAGGTCGCGACCGGGCATCTGAGGAACGAAGGGTCAACCGGTTGGGGAATCGCGGCTCGCGATGGACGAACCGGCCGTTCGCGTCGCGTCGGCGTGGGGGCGTGGCGTGGGCGTTGCGCCCAGTTCAGCCGCACCGACGGTACGTCAGCGTCTGTGTGACGCGCCTGCCGTCGCGCAGCCGCAGCGAGATGCGCAGGCTGGTCGAGCGGCGCCCGACCTTGACGGCGAGCGTCCGGTGCCGCGCACCCGAGGTGAGAACTTGCGTGCGCCCGTGGGCTCGGATCGCGACGCTGTCGACTACGGTCGCCGTTCCGGCACGGAGCTTCACACGAACGTGCCCGTCTCGTAGGCACCTCGAGGTCGCAGGCGCAATCACGTAGCCGCGGACGCCGCGCGCTCTGAGTCCGTCGGACGGCAGGGCCGTGGGCTGCGACGGACCGTACTCCCGGAGTGACAGGACGGCGCGGTCGCCGTACTGCGCGAGGAACGCAGTGGCCTCGTCGACCACACGCGGCGTGCAATCGCTGTAGAGCTCCAGGCTCAAGCGGATGGCGCCCCGTTCGCAGCTGCGGCCCAACCCCCACCCGACGCCCCAGTTGGCGGCCTTGATCTTGGCGAGCAGCTCTGCCGTGATCTGCTCGAGCTCGTCGTAGGAATACGGCAGTGCGACCAGCCGCAGCCGGTCGGCGAAGAACGCAGCGTCGCCCTCAGAGAGCCGCGCGCGGACCACGTCGAGGATGCGCGCCCGCGCGGCGTCGAGATCGAGCGGTCCGGGCGCGACGCCGACCCACCACGCCGGGGTCGGGCGGTAACGAAGCCACTGGAGCGCGTACTGCCCGGCGAGCGCCCCACGACAAGCACCCGCCGCTCCATGATGCGGAGACTATTCCTGGGAGTTGCCCAGCGATGCACGTTTGTTCGGCTATGCCTGACAAACTTGCATCGCTCTGTCGATTGGCCCGCGGCGGCAGCATCGTCGTTCCTGGGCAGGACGCAGGGAGCGGCGCGTGCTCCTGCACGCGAGCGACCGAGGACGCCCCCAGGGACGGCGAGGCGTCGCCGCGCGAGGCGTCGCCGCGCGTGCTACCCGTAGTAGCGCCCGACGGTCAGCAGCAGCGCGGCGCCCGTGTGGACGATCGCGAGGCTGACCGCGCCGGTGGCGACCGCGGGACCCCAGCGCGGACCCGCGCCGCGGACGGCGAGCCCCACAAGCGCGCCGTAGAGCGCGAGCAGCGGGAACAGGTAGCGGACCTGCTCGAAGGTGTAGGTCGTGGCGAGCACATAGTCGTACGCCGGGACGCCGATCACGACGAGCAGGCCGCCCGTCGCGGCCACGTAAGTCGCGAGCTCGGCGCGGCGTGAGCTCAGCGCGCGGCGGCCCGCCACGAGCGCGCGCCCGGCGAACGCGAGCAGCACGCCCCAGACGGCGAGCGCGATCCAGGTCACCGATCCGACGAACGAGTAGTCGAGCCAGCCGAAGCGACCGACGAGCTGACGGAACCAGATGCTGAAGACCGGGAACTGGCCGGGGATCTGGTCCTGTAGGAACGGCAGCCGCGGGAAGTAGAACTGGAGCAGGTAGCTGAGCGTGCCCGTCGTCGATGACGTGCGTCCAGTGATGACCGCGCTCGCGGCGGCCGGCGCGAGGATCGCGCGGTCCCAGGCGATCCGGCTGACGAGCACGTAGCCGAGGATCGGAACCAGGACTGCGGCTGCCACGGCGCCAAGCGCGCTGCGCAGCTCGGCGCGGGGAAGGCGGGCGAGCAGAACAAGGGCACCCAGCGTCGCTCCGGGCACGACCCCCAAGAAGGTCAGCTTGGTCAGCAGGCCGAGGGCGATCAACCCCGCGACCGCCGCGAGGCGTCCCGGCGTCGGGCCGAACCTGAACGATCGGGCCAGCAACGCGAACAGCGCGGCGGACACGGTGAAGAGAAGCGCGTCGGCATTCACGCCCGAGCCGGCGAAGCCGAACATCGGCTGGAAGGCGACGGCGAGCGCGCCGGCCGGAGCCGCCAGTCGCGTGCCCGGCAGCAGGTCGCGCACGAAGCTGAAGACGAAGAGCACCGTCAGCCCGCACAGCAGCGCCGACAGCAACCGCACCGCGTGGATCTTCTCGAGCACGTCGGCCCCGGCCCATTCAGCCAGCGTGTACGGGATCACCCCGAGCGCGTAGTAGGCGGGCGGTTGGCTGCTCGTGTTGCTTGGACCGCCGCCGTCGTCGGCCGGCAGGCCGGCGTCGAGCGTCGCCCGCAGCGTCTGCTCGGCCTGCCCCGGCCATGGCGGACGGCCGGACTGCGAATTTCCGATCACGGAGGAGAAGAGCGACGCGCCGAGCGCCTGCGAGACCTCACTCGACAGCGGCGGCCGGGGGCCCGGCTCCGGCGCAGACCCGGTCGCCGCCAGGTGCTGGACGTAGGCGAAATGCAGCGGCTCGTCGGGCACCTGAAACGGGGGCGTGACTAGCGACCAGGCCAGCGCGACGAGCGCGCCGATGAGGGCGCAGGCGAGCGCCCCGCGGGTCGCGATCCGCGGACGCTGATGCGTCATTGCGACGTGAGCCTCCTGCGCGGAGGGCGACGCAGCGGCACCGGCTGCGCTCATCCGGCGCTCCCGGGCGGGGATTGACCAGACGCGTCGCGCACGAGCATCGCGACCGCTCCGAGCGCTGCCCCCGCGAACAGCACGAACGCGAGGATCAGCACCCATCCCCCGAAGTCGCCCGCCCGCGCCGACGCGTATCGGTCGAGCGTGCGCCCGACACGCGACAGGTGTGACTCGTCACGACCGACGAGCCTGATCGAGAGCGCCCGCCCGGGCTCGGCGCTGCCCGGCGGCGGCGGGTACGACACGCCGGCGACCGCGACTCGCCCGGCTCCGAGGTTGCGCAGGCACAGGAAGAGCGCGCCGTCGGCCGGCTGGAGTGCCGGGCGCAGTCGCATGGTCACGACGCCGTTGGGAGCCGCCACCTGGCCGCTGGTCGCGAGCTGGCGCTCACCCGCACGCGCGACCAGTTCGACAGGCGCCGACGGCCGCTCGTAGGTTCCCACCGTGAGCACCGCGCGGCTCGCGGGCTCGGCCAGCGCCGGCAGCGGCTGGCACGCCTCGCCGCGCGGGGCGACGTCCTCGACGAACGCCCCCGGCGGGACGGCGCCGGAGACCGCGTCGTGAGCGGAGCCGCGCAGCAGCACGACCGCCGCCCACGCGATCCCGGCCAGCAGGACGAGCGACGCGACGAGCGCAGCACGCCGCGCCGGCCGCGAGCTCATCGCTCGCGCCGCAGACCGATGATGCTCAGGAGGAACGAGGAGAAGAAGACCTGGATGCCGACGATCAGCAGCGTCGCCGCGAGGATCGCGAGGCGCTCCTCACCGAGCTCGCCGAAGCCGCGGTCGATCCAGACGCCGACGATGATCGCCGCGATCAGCACGCCGACGAGCGCCGTGATGCCGCCCAGCGCGAGGCCGTGCTCGAGCCGGAACTTCGATCGCATGCGATCGAACCAGGGATCCTGCTCACCCATGAAGTACATGCCATAGGCGTGCGCGCAGAGACCGAGCGAGACGACCTGTGCGCCGATGATCACGAACAGCGCGCCGGCGATCTCGGCGTGAATGTCCCAGGTGCGGCCGAGCACGCTGAGCTGCGCGAGCGCGGTTGCCATCACGAGCGCGCCGAGCAGCGCCATCGCGAGGCCGGGGATGAGGAACAGGTGGTTCGGGCTGTGAACCAGTAGGAAGCGCAGGTGGCGCCAGCCGTCGCTCCAGGTCGAGAGCTTCGACTCGCCGCCGCGCGGGTGGTAGTCGATCGGGAACTGGCGGATGTCGAGCCCGCGCTTGGCGGCTCGGATCACCATCTCGCTGGCGAACTCCATGCCCGGGGTTCGCAGGTCCAGCAGCGGCAGCTTGTCGCGGCGGATCGCGCGCATCCCGCAATGGGCGTCGCGAACTCCGGTCTTGTAGAGCGCGTTCAGGAAGCGCGAGAGGATCGGGTTGCCGACGTAGCGGTGCAGCCACGGCATAGCACCGGGCTGGATGTTGTCCATCCGGTCGCCCATGACGAGGTCGGCGCCGTCCTCCAGCTCAGCGACGAAGCGGGGGATCTCGTTGAAGTCGTACGTCAGGTCGGCGTCGCCCATGACGATGTAGGTGCCGCGGGCGCCTGCGAAGCCGCCCAGGTAGGCGCTGCCGTAGCCACGCTGGGGGACGTGGACGACGCGGGCACCGGCGGCCCTCGCGAGCTCGGCGCTGCGATCCTCGGACGCGTTGTCAGCGACGACGACCTCGCCGCTGATGCCCGCCTTCTCGATCGCGGCCAGCGCCGACGAGACGCAGGCCACGATGTTCTCCTCCTCGTTGAGGCAGGGGATCACGACGCTGACCAGGACGGCGTCCTCGTTCGCGGGCGCCTCAGCGGGCGGAAGCTGCTCGATCGTGCTCATGCGTTCGGGAGGCGCGGCGGGCGCGCCTGGGGGTAGAAACGCGGCGCTGGTGCGAAAGTTACGCGCCGACCGGAGAGGGTCAGGATAGCCGTGCAACCGGGCGGAAGAACCTCGTTCAGAATGAGCCGTGGTCGGAGGTCGCCGGATCGTGGATGCCGGTCGACGCGTGATTTCGCCGCCGATGCTGGTTGCATCGGCAAGAGATCGCGTGGCGACCGGCGCCGCGAGACGGTGACCTTCCGCGCGGCGGCATTCTGAACGAGGTTCTCACCCAGGTTGCGGCAGACTGCCCGGCGTGCGCGTCTGCATCGCCTACGACTGCCTCTACCCGTGGACCGTGGGAGGCGCTGAGCGCTGGTACCGCAGCCTCGCCGAGCGCTTGGCGGCCGACGGCCACGAGGTGACGTACCTGACGCGGCTGCAATGGGACCCCCGCGATCCGCCGCAGATCCCGGGAGTTCGCGTCATCGCGGTCTCGCGCGCCGACGAGCTCTACGGCTCCGACGGGAACCGGCGCACCGGACCGCCGCTGCGCTTCGGCGCGGGCGTCCTGCGCCATCTCCTGCGGCGCGGCGGCGACTACGACGTCGTCCACATGTGCTCGTTTCCCTACTTCTCCGTGCTCGCCGCCGCGCTCGCCCGTCCGCGTGGCCACTACAGACTCGTCGTCGACTGGTTCGAGATCTGGAGCCGCGACTATTGGATCGGGTACCTGGGCGGGCCCGGCGGGCGCGCCGGCTATCTGATCCAGCGCCTGTGCGTTTGCGTGCCCCAGCGGGCCCAGTGCTTCTCACGGCTGCACGAGAGCAGACTCCTCGAGGAGGGGCTGCGCGGCGAGCACACGTTCATCGGCGGGCTGTACGACGGGCCCTGCGACCTGGCCGAGCCCCGCAGTGCCGAGCCGCTCGTCGTGTTCGCCGGGCGCCACATCCCTGAGAAGCGCGCGCCCGCGGCGGTTGAGGCGATCGCGTTAGCGCGAGCCGAAGGTCTCGACGTGCGCGGCCTGATCTTCGGCGACGGGCCCGAGCGCGAGCAGGTGCTCGCCGCGATCCGGCGCCACGGCGTCGAGGACTTCGTGAGCGCGCCGGGCTTCGCGGATCGCGCCGACATCGACGACGCGATGGGGCGCGCGCTCTGCCTGCTGCACCCATCAGCACGCGAGGGCTACGGGCTCGTCGTGATCGAGTCGGCGGCGCGCGGAACGCCGGTCGTAGTGGCGGCCGGACCCGACAATGCGGCGGTCGAGCTGGTCGACGCCGGCGAGAACGGGGTCGTCGCGGAGTCCAGCGAACCAGCGGCCCTCGCGGCCGCGCTGCACGAGGTCGCGCGCGGCGGCGATGAGCTGCGCAAGCGCACCCGCACCTGGTTCGCGCGCAACGCCCAGCGCCTGTCGCTCGAGTCCGCGCTGGAGCGCGTGGCGGAGAGCTACGGGCAGGGGGATGCGATCAGACCCCCAGCGCGCGCAGCGCCGCCGTGAGCGCGGCCGCCACGATGACGCACAGCACGATCGACCGGCGGGCCAGCGCGAGCGCGCCGCCGGCGACGACGCCCGCGGTATCCGCCCCGACGGCCAGCTCGTCCCCATCCGCCAGCGCCGAGGTGACGACGAGGGCCGACAGCAGCGCGGAGGCGAGCAGCACGATGACGCTCGCCAGCCACAGAGGCAGCTCGCGCCCCCCGAGCGCGATCGGGCCGACGGACTTGATCGCGACCGTCACGGCCGTGCAGCCGGCTATCACGACGACGGTCGTGCTCACTGCTGTCCCTCGGCGCGTCGCGCGGCCAGCGCGTCGCGGGCGCCTCGTGTGAGGCCGACGAGCGCCCCGAGGCTCGCGACGAGCACCGGAACGCCGGCCGGCGCGACCGGCACCAGCGCCAGCGCAATCAGCGCCCCGAGCGCCGCCACGCCGAGCGCGCGACCGTCGCGGACTTCCGCGACCAGCAGCGCGAAGAAGAAGGTCGGGTAGATCGCGTCGAGGCCGAACGCGGCCGGATCGGAGATCGCATCACCGGCGAACGCGCCGATCGCTGTTCCGGCGACCCAGGTGACGTACTGGATCGACGTCGCCCCGAACAGCTGCCAGCGATCGAAGGTCCCGTCGCCGCGCGCCGCCAGCGCCCACGATGCGTCGACGACCGTCTGACCTTGAGCCGCTCGCTTGAGCGGGCCGCCGGGGAGCGAGGGCCCGAGTGCCGCGCCCATCGGGATGAAGCGCGAGTTCATCAGCGCGGCGGCACCGATCGCGGCGCCGGCAGTGCCGCCGCCGGCGAGGATCGCGATCGCCGCGAACTGCGCCGACCCGGCGAAGACGATCGCCGACATCACGATCGCCGCCACGGGGCCGAAGCCGGCGTCCTGGGCGACGACGCCGAACGACGCCGAGAGAATCCCTCCAGCGACGGCGAACGGCACTCCGGCGCGCAGCCCCTGGCGAAAGCGCGCGGAAGCGTCCAGGTCGTCCTTCAAAGAGCTACCCCGCCGAGCGCCCGCCGGTAGCTCGCGAGCGTCAGCTCGGCCGTGCGCTCCCACGAGAAGCGCGCCGCCTGCGCGAGCCCGTCAGAGCGCATCCGCTCACGCAGCACGCCGTCGCGCAGGACACGCTCGATCGCCGCTGCGATCTGCGCGACGTCCAGGGGGTCGACGAGCAGCGCCGCGTCGCCCGCCACCTCAGGCAGCGACGAGCGGCCTGACGTGACCACCGGGACCCCGCGCGTCATCGCCTCGAGCACCGGCAGTCCGAAGCCCTCGTACAGCGAGGGGAACGCGACGAGTGTCGCCAGCGCGTAGAGCCCTTCGAGATCGGCCTCGGGCAGCCAGCCGGACAGGCGCAGATCACCAGACACGCCGGCGGCGGCCGCGCGCTCGCGAAGCTCGTCGTCGTAGGGCGTGTCGTACCCGGTCGCGACGAGCACGGGGCGCCGGGTTACGTCGATCCGTGCCAGCGACTCGATCACGCGGGCGAGGTTCTTGTGCGGGCGCTTGGCGCCGGGGCAAAGCAGGACCGGGCGGTCACCGAGCTCCAGGCGGGCTCGAAGCTCGGCCTCTGGCGTCGGCCTCAGCGCCTGCGGGCGCTCGGCCGCGAGCGGGACGACGTCGACCTTCGACTCGGGCACGCCGAGCCTCTCGACGAGATCGCGCCGCGTGCTCGCGGCATCCACCATGATCCGCCGCGAGCGCCGCGCGGCCGCCGGCACCAGCGCCCGCATCCCCAGCGCGCGAATCCCGAAGTGCGCCTCAGGGACGATCAGGTAGTTGAGGTCGTGGATCGTCGTGACGCGGGGCACGCTGCCCCACAGCGGTGACGTGCTGGCGAGTGAGTGCACGAGGTCGCAGCCGGCGCGCGCGGCCATGCGCGGCACCCGCTGCTGCTCACCGCGCACCCACTGGACCCGCGAGCGGGCGCGCACCGGCACGACCTCCATCGGGCAGACCTCCCCCCACGGCCCACCGCCCGCATCGGCGGCCTCGCGGTTGACCAGGCACAGCAGCTCGACCCCGTCCGTCGCCGCCAGGCGCGCAATCAGCTGTCGCGCGTAGGTCTCCATGCCGCCGACCTCGCCGGGGACGAGGTACACGAGGTTGAGGGCGACGCGCATCGCGGGCTCAGCCACCTGCGCCGATCGCGCGCTCGTAGCTGGCGAGGGTCGCCTGCGCCGTGCGCTCCCACGTGAACTGAGCGACCCGCTCACGGCCTGCGGCGACGAGACGCGCGCGCACGCTGGGGTCGCCGAGGAGCTGCGTGAGGGCATCCGCGATCTGGCCGTGTGCGTGCGGGTCGAACAGCAGTGCAGCGTCCCCGGCGACCTCCGGCAGCGCGCTGACGTTTGAGCATGTGACCGGCACGTCGCGCGCCATCGCCTCCAGGATCGGCAGCCCGAACCCCTCCATCAGCGAAGGGAAGACGAGCGCGTCCGCGATCCCGTAGAGCCCTTCGAGATCCTCGTCGCTGACCCAGCCGCAGAAGCGGACGCGGTCGGTGGCGCCGCGCGCGGCGGCCAGCTCGCGCAGCTTGCCCTCGTAAGCGTTCGGGCTCCCCGGCAGCACGAGCTGAGCGGGGACCGTCAGCTGGGCGATCGCCTCCACGGCGGCCTCGAGGTTCTTGTGTGCGCGCTTCTGCGCGACGCACAGCACGACCGGTTCGGGACCAAGTCCGAGCCGCTGCCGCAGCGCCCCGCCATCGACCGCGCCGCGCCCGCCCGCGGTCGGGGGGTCGACGGCCAGGGGCGTCACGTCGATCCGGTCGCGGCGAATGCGCAGGTCGGCGACAAGGTCCTCGCGCCCAGCCTCCGAGATCGCGATGACGCGGCTGGCGGTTCGGCCCAGCACCCGCGACATCGTCCCGAATACCACGCGGCCCTTCCACTCCATCGACGCCGGGTAGCGCTGCCAGGTGGTGTCGAGGATCGTGACCACGACCGGCAGGCCGGGATGTACAGGTGGCGCGACAAACGCCAAGCCGTGCAGCACGTCGAGCCGGCGCCGGTGGGCCTGGGCGACCATCCCGCCCAGGTCCCACGCATAGTGCGCGATCCCGCCGACGCCCTTGACGGGCAGGCGAACCACCTCGACGTCCTCGAGCCACACCGGGGACGGCGCGTCGCTTCCGACCCACGCTGTGAACGTCGCGTCGGGCCGCACGGCGTGGATGCCGCGAATGAGCCCCTCGGCGTAGGTGGCGCTCCCGCCGGAGTTCTCGGCGAGGAAGGTCAGGTTCAATCCAATCCGCATCAGCCGGCCGGCGCCGGACGTACCGCCCACACCGACCCCTCCTCGACCGGTGCCCCATCGACGTGCGCCACCTCGTGCACGACGTACCCGGCGCGCTCCAACGCGACGGTGGCGGTCTTCCGCGGTGTCGCGCCGGGGGGGCAGAGGTGCCCGTGAAACTCCAGCGCGATCGCCGTCGCCGGCAGGTCCGCCAGTCGCGAGTCGGCGAGCAGCGCCCACTCTCCGCCCTCGATGTCGATCTTCAGGAGGTCGAACGCCTCGTCGATCGCGAGGCCGACCGCGTCGATCGCCCGCACGGCGACACCGTGATCGTCGGCGCTCGCGCGCGAGACCGAGTCGTTGGTGAAGCGGAAACGCAGCTCACCCTCGGCGTTCGACGCGGCGGCGGCGAGCACCGACCAGGCCGGCGAGGCGAGCGCTGCGGCGCGCTCCAGCACCGCGAGGTTCGCCGGGTCGGGCTCCACGCAGGTGACGATCGCACCTGGGTATTCGGCAGCGAACCAGCCGGCCGAGGACCCGATGTTCGCGCCGAGGTCGAGCACGCGCGGCGGGTGCCCGAGCTGCTGCAGGCGCTGCGCGACGACCGGCGGCGGCGCGACCGCGCCCTGCCGGAAGATCTGGTCGAACGTCTCCAGGTCCCGAGTGCCGTGGCGCAGCACGGCCGGAACTGCGAGCGCCCGACGGAGCCGGTACTCGCCGACGACAGTCCGGTGCATCGCCTCCCGGGCGAAGAAGCGCAGCGGCGTCGTGACGTGGGCGGCCCGCTGCGCGGTCGGTTTCAGCGGGCCGATCCACGGATGGTCGGCAAGTCGTTCGCGCACGGCGACCAAGGTAGTCAGCCGGCCACGGGGACGGTCGCCAGCGCCAGAAGCTCCTCGGCCCGCGAAGCGTGGCGCTGGGCGGCGAGGTCGGCACGCAGGCCGGCGGCACGGGTGGCGCGCGCCGGGCTGCCCGCCGCGTCGTTGGCCGGCACGACGCCCGCGCGGATTGCCTCGCTGATCGCGAACGCCGCGGCCGCGTTCGGGGTGGGACGCAGGATGCGCGTCCCCACGAATCCGGCCGCCTCGAGCGCCCGCCGCAGCGAGGCATCCTCGAACAGCACGAGGTGCCGCGGCGGATCCAGGTGTACCCAGTCGGCGCCGTAACGGCGGTGCCCCGCAGCCGCGAGGTTCGGAGTCGCGATCCACACGACGCCGCCGGGACGCAACAGCGCACGCGCCGCAGATAGGAACGCCACGGGGTCCGGCACGTGCTCGAGCACGTGGCTGAGCGTGACGGCGTCGAACGCCGCCGGCTCGCGGGCGGCGCGCTCCTCGATTCGCTCGACCGCGAGGTCCAGGCCGATGCTGCGCCCGGCCTCGACGGCCGGCGAATCGAGGTCGATGCCACTGGCCCGCCATCCGGCTGCCGCTGCCTCGGCGACGAACAGCCCGTTTCCGCAGCCGACGTCGAGCACCCGGTCACCGGCCGGCAGGTGACGCACGCCCCGCTCGGCGATCGCCGCCAGAGGCGGCAGCAGGCGACCGGCGACCCGCCCAGCTCCCCACGCAGGGCTCAGCTGGTATCCCAGCCGCGCGTTGACGTGCGCGTTGCGCAGCGCCCGCAGTATGCGTGCAGCGCGGCTGACCGGAGCGATGTTCGGCCGCGGCGGCTCGTGCGTGTAGTAGCTCGCATAGAGGCCTGCGATCGCCTCGTCGGCGGGTCGCGGGTCCAAGTACCCGAGCCCACAGGTCGCGCAACCCACCAGCGACCACGCGCCCGGGGCGACGCCGAAGACGCGGTCGTTCAACCCGTCGTGCAGCGGAGCCGATGTCGTATCCGCACACACCGGGCAGGAGGTGACGGGCACGGTCGGCACGGCAACGGCAGGGGGCACGCGTCTAGTCTCCCAACCGTTGCCCGCATTCGCCGTGCTCCTCGTGAACTACCGCTCGGCGGACCTCGTGTCGCGCTGCCTGGAGGCCTGCGGTCGCGACCTCCCCGACGAGGTGGTGATCGTCGACAACGCCTCATGTGACGACTCGGTCGAGTGCCTGCGGGAGCGTCATCCCTCGGCCCGGATCGTCGAGCGCGAGCGCAACGCCGGTTTCGCCGCCGGGGTCAACGCAGGCTTCGCGGCAAGCGACGCGCCCGTCGTCGTGGTGCTCAACCCGGACACCGAACCGCGCCCCGGCGCGCTGCCGATGCTCGTCGCGCAGCTCGCCCGAGATGAGCGGATCGGGGTCGCAGCCCCCCGCCTGTTGCACGAGGACGGCTCAGTGCAACAGAGCGCGTTCCGCCGCTTTCCCGGCCTGGCGATGCTGTTCGTCGACCTCTGCCTGCCCGTCGGCTGGCTGGCGATGCGCTTCCCGCGGCTGGACCCCTACCGGGTGCCGCCGGCCTCGCTGCACGACGGATCCCGCGTGGCGCACGTCATCGGGGCGGCGATCGCTGTGCGGCGCGCCGCGTTCGAAGCTGCGGGCCCGCTCGACGAGGGGTTCTTCCTGTACCTGGAGGAAACCGAGTGGCAGCGACGCGTGAGTGATGCGGGCTACGAGATCACCGTCGTCCCGTCGGCCGAAGTGGTGCACCTCGTGCGCGGCGGCGGCGCGCAGGCGCTTGCTCCCTCCCCGCATTTCCTCGCTTCGATGCGTCGATACCTGACGCTGCGCCGGATCCCGCGGCGCGTCACCGACACCGTGATCGCGACCGCCCTCCTGCTCAGCCGGCTCGCTGCGCGCGCCGAGGACCTGATCATCCCGGCCTCGCGCCGTACCGGCGGCGCGCGCGCCGCCGCCTACGACCAGCTGTGGCGCGACCGTCACCGCATACCGGAGCCCCGTGGCTGAGAACGGCGACGCCCTCGACCTCGCGGTCGTCCACCACCTACTGCCGGCCGGAGGCGCGCCACGCGTGCTGGCCGAGTACCTGACGCGGCGCCCACAGCACCGCGTCACCGTTTACACGCGCATGCCCGAGCTGACGCCGGAGCCCCACCACGTCGTGCTGCCCGCCGACGTAGTCGTCAAGCGGTTCCCGCTGCCGGAGGCGACGAACCCGATCGGGCGTCTACGGGATCTGCGCGCGCTCCCCGAACGGGGGCGCGAGCTCGCCGGCATCGTCGACGCGGGCGGGCACGACGTCGTGTTCGTCCAGGCCTCCTCGCTGGTACAGCACCACGAGGTGCTCCCCCATCTGCGCACGCCGTCGCTGAACTACGCCCCCGAGCCACTGCGAGCGATCCACGACCGTCCGCCGGCGTTCGGCGCGTCGCCCGGCCTACGCGCGCGCCTCGTTCGCGCCGGCCTGGACCCGTACGAGCGCCTGCGCGCGCGGATCGACCGCGGCGACGCGCGCGGCGCCGATCGCACGGTCACGCACTCGCACTTCACCGCGGGAGAGCTGCGCCGGGTGTACGGCACGACCGCGGACGTCGTCTTGCTGGGTGTCGACAGCGACACGTTCGTCCCCCCTTCCGCGACCGCGCCGCCGCGCGAGCGCTACGTCCTGAGCGTAGGGGCGCTGCACCCGCTCAAGGGCCACCAGTTCGTCATCGACGCGCTTGCGACGATCGAGGCGTCACGTCGCCCGACGCTGGTCGTGGTCGGGGACCGCGGTCCGTTCGCGGACGATTTGCTCGCCCACGCGGCCGCGCTCGGGGTGACGCTCGATCTGCGCCAGGCGCTGCCGTTCGACGACCTGCTCGAGCACTACCGACGCGCCGGTGTCGTCGCAGCCGCGATGTACCGCGAGCCGTTCGGCCTCACACCACTGGAGGCCGCGGCAAGCGGAGCGGCGGTCGTCGCGGTCGACGAGGGTGGCCTTCGCGAGACAGTGCGAGACAGTGAGAGCGGGCTGCTTGTCCCGCGCGACGCGGACACGTTCGGTGCGGCGATCCTGCGCGTGCTCGACGATCCGCAGCTTGCTGTGCGGCTCGGGACTGAGGGTCGCCGCGGCGCGGTCGAAGACTGGACGTGGGAACGCACCGCGGCCGGCTACGACGCGCTCCTGCACGAGCTGGTCGCACGCGGCCCGCGGCAGTAGCCCTGTCGCCCTCCAACGCGCCGGGCGAGACCGTCTAGCGACGGGCGAGCAGCGTTTGCATGGACGCGGGCAGCTGCTCGATCACGCCGCGCGGGACCGCACCGAGCGCCAGCGCCGCGACCGCGTACAGCACGACGCCGAGCGCAGTCACCGCGACGTCCGGCAGGTCGAGCAGCGCCGGGGAGAGCGCAATCGCGATTGCGACGAGCACCCGGACGGCTGGACCGGCCCGCGGGCGCAGGGCGGGACGCTCCCGCGCCAGCACGGCCACGTAGCCGCAGAGCAGCGTCGTCTCCCCAAGGAGAGTGGCCCAGGCCGCGCCGACCTCGCCATCGAAGTGGATGAAGATCGGAACGGTGACCGCCATCACCACCAACGCCAGGAGGTTCATCAGCACAAGCGGCCGGTGCCGGTGCAGGGCGAGCATCGTGAAGCCGAACGTCGCCAGGCAGAACGTGACGAACAGCGTCAGGCCCTGAACGCGCAGGACGGGGGCCGCGCCCGCGTACTTCGAGCCGCCGATCACGTCGATGATCGGGCTCGCACCCAGCACGCAGACGACCAGCGCGCCGCCGCCGAGCACAAGCGATGCCTCGAACATGCCGCGCACCACATTGGCGAGCCGGTCTGCGTCGTCACGGGCCGCACGGGACAACAGCGGGAACGCCGACGTCACGAGGATCCCGGGGACCGCTGCGACGATGATGAACACGCGGAACGAAGCGGAGAACAGGCCGGTCTGCACCTCGGTCGCGATCAGCGACGTCAGGATCTGGGCGGTGTAGAGGTAGATCGTCCCGACGGTCGTGGCGAGCGCGACCGCCAACGCGGGGCGCAGCAGCGTCCCCCACTCCGCCAGAACGAACGACGGGCGCAACGCGATGCGCCCGCTGACGAGCGCGGCGGTCCACACGAGAATCGCGAGGTGCACTGGGATCGAGGCGGCAAAGAACGGGACGAGGCCCGCTCCCACCGCCACGAGGATCACGATGAGCGCAGTGGCGAACGCCTGCCGGAACACGTCGATCGCCGTGATCGTCCCGAGCCGCAGCTCGGCGGCGAGCGGGATCTGCACCGTCGTCTGCAGCAGCACGATCACGAGCCCGAGACCCATCAGGACCGTGCCGAGGATCAGGTCCTCCCCGTAGCCGCCGACCGCGACCAGCGCGGTGGCGATGGCGACACCCACCGCCGTGACGACGATCCGCAGGCCGAGCAGTACCCGCATCAGGCGGTCGCGGTCCGCGCCGGTGCGCTGCGCGTACTCCCGGACGCCGAGCGTCGCCATGCCGGCGTCCGCGAACGCCTGCACGATCGCGATGAAGCTGACGACTGTTTGGAAGCGGCCGTAGTCACTTACGCCGAGATGACGGGTCAGCAGGACCACGCCGCCCAACGACAGGAGGGTGCCGGCTGCGAAGCCCACGACGCGCAACGCCCCGCCGCGGATGACCAGGCCGCCGGCCTCGGGGGTGTCGAGGACGTCGACGGCGCCGGGCATTCCGGTCAGGGTAGTTGCCGGGCTCCCTCGGGCTCACCGACGACGCCGCGGGCGCCCGTGGCGTTTCCCTACTCTGCGGGCGATGCCCAAGACCGCGCTCATCACCGGGATCACCGGCCAGGACGGCTCCTACCTCGCCGAGCTTCTGCTCGAGCAGGGCTACGAGGTCCACGGCATGGTGCGCCGTTCGTCGACCGAGAAGTTCGATCGCATCGAGCACCTGCGCGACAGGATCACCCTTCACCAGGGCGACCTGCTCGACCAGCGCTCGCTGGTCGACGCGCTGCGGGCGTCGCGTCCCGACGAGATCTACAACCTGGCGGCGATGAGCTTCGTGGCGGTCTCCTGGATCCAGCCGACGCTCACGGCAGAGTTCACGGGCGTCGGAGTCACCCGCATCCTCGAGGCAATGCGCGAGGCGTGCCCCGACGCGCGGTTCTACCAGGCGTCGTCGAGCGAGATGTTCGGCAAGGTGATCGAGGTTCCGCAGACCGAGTTGACGCCGTTCTACCCGCGCTCGCCCTACGGCGTCGCCAAGGCCTACGGTCATTTCATCACTGTTAATTACCGCGAGTCATATGATTTGCATGCGACGTCCGGTATTTTGTTCAATCACGAGTGCGTGCGCGCGCAGACGCCTCTTCTCGTCAGAGACAACGGCGCTGTGTTCGTCAAGACGGCCGCCGATCTCGTCCCGCACCGACGCAAGGGCCCGAGCGTGCAGACGTTCGAGCCCTCAGGCCTGCTGGAGGTCTGGGACGGCTCTGGCTGGACTACGATTAACGGGATCACGGCCACGCGCCGCCGCACAACTGATCCTGACCACCAGCTGCTCTCGATCGAGACCCGCGCGGGCGCGGTCGAGGTGACGGCACACCACCACATGCTCGACTCCGACCACGCGCAGGTGATCGCGCGCGACGTCGCGGAGGGCGACAGGCTCGCGCTCTGGGGAGACGGACTGTTCGTCGAGGACGACGGCCCAGAGGTATCACCTTGGACCGCAGTGACGCCCGAGCTCGCTGAGCTGCTGGGCCTGCTGGCTTCCGACGGCCATGTGGGCGTTGAGGGGAGCCACGTTCAGTTCACGAACAGCGACGACGCGCTACGCCTGCGCGCCTCGGAGCTGTGGTCGCGCTGCTTCTTGGGGTCCTCACGCGGATGGGACGGGGTCTCGGGCTTCAATCCCGACGCGAAGGTCGGCCAGCTTGCGTTGACGGGAGTACCGTCCGCCGCGCCGTGGCTGCGCAACCAGCTGTACACCAGCACCGCCCACAAGCAGGTGCCCCCAGTCGTGCTCAACGCAGGCCCCGACGCACACGACGCATTCCTGATCGGCTATTACGCGGGCGACGGCCTCAAGCGGGGCAACGGCGAATCAATCAAGACGAACAGCGCCGTCCTCGCGCTCGGAGTCCTTTGGCTCTACGCCGCACGCGGGCAGCAGGCATCCGTCTACACAGAGCATCGCGCTGACAAGACCTACTACCAACTGAATCTCGCTTCGGCTGTGCCTGCCGGCGCCAAGGGGCAGCACCTGCGCAAGGATCCGGCGGAGGTTCGACGGACCGTCCCGATCGAGCCGACGGAGCACGATGACTTCGTATTCGACATCGAGACTGAGAGTGGTGTCTTCGCGGCCGGCGTCGGCCGCGTCGTGGTCCACAACTCCCCTCGTCGTGGACTCGAATTTGTGACACGCAAGATCACCTGGCACGCCGCCGCGATCAAGCTGGGAAAGCTCGACAAGCTGGCGCTGGGCAACCTCGACTCTGAGCGCGACTGGGGCTACGCGAAGGATTACGTCGAGGCGATGTGGCTGATGCTCCAGCAGGACAAGCCCGAGGACTACGTGATTGCGACCGGTGCGACGCACTCGGTTCGCGAGTGCGTGCAGGTCGCCTTCGACGAGGCCGGCATCGCCGATTGGGAGAAGCACGTCGTGATCGATCCCGCGTTCGTGCGTCCGGCCGAGGTCGACCTGCTGATCGGCGACCCCTCCAAAGCCGAGCGCGATCTGGGCTGGAAGCCGAAGACGACGTTCGAGGAGCTGATCCGCCTGATGGTCAGGGCAGACCTCGAGCTGCTGTCCCGTTAGCGGCGCGGCTCCGCGGCCGCCGGCTCCGGCCACACCCGCCACGGAGCTGCGTCCGTCGCCCACAGATCCTCGAGCAGCTGTCGCTCGCGCAGCGTGTCCATCGCCTGCCAGAAGCCCTCGTGCCGGTAGGCCCGCAGCTGGTCGGCGTTCGCCAGACGCTCCATCGGCTCCTGCTCCCAGATCGTCTCGTCACCTTCGACGACGTCGAGAGCGCCCGGCTCGAGCACGAAGAAGCCGCCGTTGATCCAGGCGTCGCCGCCGCGGACCTTCTCGCGAAAGCCGCGGACCGCGACGCCGTCGAGCTCGAGCGCGCCGAAGCGACCGGGCGGCTGCACGGCGGTGACCGTCGCCAGCCGCCCGTGCTCGCGGTGAAACCTGAGCAGCGCCGTCAGATCTAGGTCGGTCAGCCCGTCACCGTAAGTCAGGCAGAAGCTCTCGCCACCGACATGAGGGAGCGCTCGCTTGACGCGGCCGCCGGTCATCGTCGCCTCACCCGTGTCGACGAGGGTGACGCGCCACGGGTCGGTCGTCGAATGGTGGACCTCCATCTGACCGGTGCGCAGGTCGAAGGTCACGTCCGACGTATGCAGGGCGTAGTTGGCGAACCACTCCTTGATCACATAGCCGCGGTAGCCCAGACAGACCACGAAATCGACCACGCCGTGAGCGGCGTACCACTTCATGATGTGCCACAGGATCGGCTTGCCGCCGATCTCGACCATCGGCTTGGGCCTTGAGCCTGTCTCCTCGCTGAGGCGCGAGCCGCGGCCACCGGCGAGGATCACGGCTTTCACGCGGACAGCTCCTCCAGATCGGCGCGAACCATCGCGCCGATCATCTCCTCGAACGAGATCTCCGGCTCCCAGCCGAGCGCGCTCCGCGCGTGCGACGCGTCGCCGACGAGCGGCGTCGGCTCGGCGGGTCTCACGAACTGCTCGTCGACCCTCACCCACCGCTCGATCGGCCCTTCGAGGCCCGCTGCGGCGAACGCTGTCTCGACAAGCTCGCGCACCGTACGTCCGACGCCGCTGGCGATCACGAAGTCGTCGGGCTGCTGCGCGCGCAGGGCGAGCCGCGCAGCCCGCACGACGTCGCGCGCGTCCGACCAGTCGCGGACCGCGCCGAGGTCGCCGAGCACGAGCTCGTCGGCCTGGCCGAGCGAGATCGCAGCCGCGGCGCGAGTGACCTTGCGCGGCAGGAAGTGCGGTGGGCGGCGCGGGGACTCGTGGTTGTAGGTCACGCCAGTCGACGCGAAAAGCCCGTGGTGCTCACGCATCGTTCGCACCAGTCCCAGAGCGGCGAGCTTCGCGACTCCGTAGGGCGACCGCGGGCGCATCGGCGAGCGTTCGCTCTGAGGGCTCTCGCCCGCATCACCGAACACCTCGCTGGAGGCGGCCACCCAGACGCGCGGGCGCGGGTTCGCGGCGAGGGCCGCAGCAAGCACGGTCGCGGTGCCGCCGGCGATCGCGCTGACGGTCTGCGTCGGATCGGACCACGAGTCGGGCACGAACGTCGGAGCAGCCAGGTGGTAGATGTCATCAGCGCCCACCGCCAGCAGGGCCGCGCGCACGGTGTCGTGCTCGCAGAGGTCGAACGGAATGAACTCGAGCGAGTCACGCAAACTCAGCAGATTCGGACTGCCCCCCAGCGCGGCTTCGCGATCCATGCCGACGACCTCGTAGCCGTCCTTCAGCAGCGACTCGGCGAGATACGAGCCGTCCTGCCCGGCGACGCCGGTGACTACAGCGCGGCCCGCGGTCACGAGCGCACCGCGGCAAACGCCTCTATCTGAGCGACCGAGAGGTCACGCACGTCGGACTTCTCGGCTGCCGCGGCGTACCACTCGACCGTCGCGTCCAGGCCCGCGCCGAGGTCCCATGCGGGCACCCAACCCAGCAGCTGGCGGGCCTTGCTCGAGTCGAGAAGCAGTGTGCCGGCCTCATGCGGATGCGCGCCCTCGTCTGCTGACCAGCTCAGCTCGCGCGGCCACCGTTCGATCACGCGCTCGACGACCTCGCACACCGTCAGCGCATCGCCAGGATCGGGGCCGAAGTTCCATCCACCGGCGAGGCCCTCGTCGTCCCACATGCCCTGCGCGAGCGCCATGTAGCCGCTCAGCGGGTTGAGGACGTGCTGCCAGGGTCGCACAGCATCCGGGTTGCGGATCTCGACTGGCGACCCGCTCAGCGCCGCGCGCATCATGTCCGGGACCAGGCGGTCCTCAGCCCAGTCGCCCCCGCCAATGACGTTCCCCGCACGCACCGAGCCCAGACGCGCGCCGTCGGGATCGTGCGCGAAGAACGATCGCCGGTACGCCTCGGCCACCAGCTCCGCGCAGCCCTTCGAGCTCGAATACGGATCGCTCCCGCCCTTCGGGGCGTCCTCGCTGAACGGCTGCCCAGACTCAGCGTTCTCGTAGCACTTGTCGGATGTGACGTTGACGACGACGCGAGCTCCGGGCTCGCTGCGCACCGCTTCCAGGACGTTCACCGTGCCCATCACATTCGTCTCGAAGGTCTCGCGTGGCGAGGACAGCGACGGGCGCACGAGCGACTGCGCCGCCATGTGGAAGACGACCTCCGGACGCGCTGTGCGTACCGCCGTAGCCACCACCGCCGGATCGCGAACGTCGGCGCGCGTCCATGGCACGAGATCGTCCAGTCGTGCGAGCACATGTAGCGACCGCTCGCCGACCAGACCCGAGCTGAACCCGCGAACGTCAGCGCCCAGCTCAGTGAGCCACAGCGCGAGCCAAGCGCCCTTGAATCCGGTGTTGCCGGTCAACAGGACGCGCCTGCCGCGCCAGAAGGCCGGATCGACGGTCATCGAGCGAGAGCGTAGCCGCCGCCTGGGTACGCGAGTCGCCCGCAACCTCGCCGCTGCCGCGGCGTCCTGTGCTGCGATAGTCAGCGCGCGCCCACAATGAGCATTCCAGCCACCGAGCAGCGACCCTCACCCCCCGCGCGCCCGCGCGCCGAGGACGTCCTCGGCGTGCCGCTCGCGCTCACGGACTACGAGGGCGCCCTCGACTGGGTCGACGCGGCGATCCGGGCGCACAGCCGCGAGTACGTCTGCGTCGCCGCCACGCACACCGTCGTGGCATGCGGGGAGGACGAGGAGCTGCGCGCCGCGGTTCTGGGCTCCAGCTTCACGGTGCCCGACGGTCAGCCGCTGGTCTGGGCGCTGCGCGCGCTGGGACATCGCCTCGAGGACCGCGTCTACGGGCCGGAGCTGATGGCGCGGGCCTGCGAGCGCGCGGCGCGCACGGGCGCGCGCTTCTTCCTCTACGGCGGGCGCGACGACGATGCGCTGGCGCTGCTCGAGCGCAGGCTCCGCGAGCGCTTCCCGGGTCTCCAGGTCGCCGGCACTCACTCGCCGCCGTTCCGTCCGCTGACGGCCCAGGAGGAGGACGCGGTGGTCGCCCAGATCGACGGCAGCGCCGCCGACGTCGTCTGGGTCGGGATCGGCGTGCCCAAACAGGAGAAGTGGATGGCGAGGATGCGCGACCGGCTCGACGCTCCAGTGCTCGTCGGCGTCGGGGCGGCGTTCGACTTTCATGCCGGGCTCGTGCCGCAGGCGCCGCCGCGGCTGCAGCGCATGGGGCTCGAGTGGGCCTACCGGCTCTCACGCGAGCCGCGCCGCCTGTGGCGGCGCTACCTGCGCTACAACCCGCGCTTCGTGATCGGCTTCGCTCGCCAGTACGCGCGCCACCGTCTCCGGCGGCGCTAGCCCTCCCCCCGCAGGCCGAACGTCCCTCGCTACCCCGCCTGGGGGGACATGCGGGACGTTCGACGTGGGCTAGCCTCAGCTGCGATGACCTACGATGTCGCGATCATCGGCTGCGGGCGTGTCGGCCTGCCTCTCGCGCTGGCCTTCGCCGACCGCGGGCTGCGCGTGATCGGCATCGACAACGACCAGGCTCGGCTGGGCGCCGTGCGCGACGGGCGCATGCCGTTCGACGAGCCGGGGGCACCCGAGGTGCTTGCGCGGCTGCACGGTGGTGACCTGCTGCATTGGTCCGACCACGTCGCCGACGCCGCGCAGGCGCAGTCGATCGTCATCACGCTCGGCACGCCGTCGTTCTCGCACATCGAGATCGACCTGCGCGACATCCGCTCGGTGCTCGACGACCTGCTGCCGCTGCTGACCACGGGCCAGCTGCTCGTGCTCCGCTCGACGATCGCGCCGGGCACGACCGAGTTCGTCGCCGGCTACCTGGAGCAGCAGCGCGACCTCGTCGCCGGTGAGGACGTGCTCGTCGCACACGTCCCAGAGCGGATCGCCGCGAGCCGTTTCTTCGAGGAGATCGGGACGCTGCCCTGCATCGTGGGCGGCGTCGGCGAGCGCTCGGCCGGGGCCGCGGAGCGCCTGTTCCAGACGCTCGGCGCCCCTGTCGTGCACACCAAGCCGATCGACGCCGAGCTCGCGAAGATCTGGACCAACATCTTGCGCTACGCGATGTTCGCGCTGCCCAACCGCCTGATGATCGAGTGCGAGCAGTTCGGTGCCAACGTGTTCGACGTCATCGACCTGATCAACCGCGACTACCCGCGCGGCGGGATGCCTCTGCCGGGTATGACGGCCGGCACCTGCCTGCGCAAGGACTTCACGTTCAGCGAGGAACGCTCCAACGCGCCGGGGATGCTGCTGGCGGTCTCACGCGTACACGAGTCGATCCCGCTGTTCCTGGTCGAGGGCCTCAAGGCGCGGCTCGGCTCGCTGCGCGGACGCAAGGTCGCGGTGCTCGGGCTGGCGTTCAAGGCCGACACCGACGACGAGCGCGATTCGCTCTCGCACAAGCTGATCCGGCTGCTCGAGCGTGAGCTCGCGGAGGTATCGGTTCACGACCCGCGGGTAGCGACGCCGACCGCTTCGCTGGAGGACGCGGTCTCGGGCGCGTGCGCGGTGGTCATCGCGACCAACCACTCGGCGTTCGCCACCGCGCAGGCCCGGGGCGCGATCTCCGCCGGCGTGGGCGCCGACGCCGTGCTCGCGGATCCGTGGAACAGCTTCGGCCAGGGTGAGGTGTTCGTCGGGGTCGCGGCGCTCGTAGAGGCCGGCGCCGGCGAGGCCGCCGCCCGCAGCGGCGCCTCCGGCTGACGCGTTCCACACGCGGCCCAAAGGCGGCGCGCGCGCCCGGCACACGCGCCAGCGGCTAGCCGCTGGGCGGGGCGAACACGCTCTTCACCCGCTCCCGCCCGGTGCACGACACGACGCCGTCCGGGACGACACGCCCTGAAGGACTGCCGTCCTGGGGCCGAACCTCACCCGGCGGCAGCGCCGTGACCCGCACCTCTTGAGCGCCTCTCCGTCGCAAGGGCACGAGCACCTCGGCAAGACCCCTCGGCGGCGGCGAAGCGTGACGTGACACACCTGCCGCCCGCACGCTGAAGAACGCGATCCCCGGAGAGACCTCGGCGAGCTTCAGCCGCAGGCACGCGGACGGTGGGAACGGCGGGAAGACGCGCACGATCTCCGTTGCCCCCGGCCCGATCACGCCGTCGAGCGACGGGCCGCTGACCCAGCGCACCGACGCCGGCCGCGCGACGCGTATCACGTCGACGCCACGATCGGCCACCACGACCTCACCTCGCAGCGGCGCCGTCGTCTGGGTTGCGATCGCCGCCATCAGCTCGGGCATCCGCACCCCGGGCGTCAACGGCGCGATGCGACCCGTCTCTTGGTCTATGGCGAGCTCGTTCCATTCCTCGCCTTCGAACCTCGGGGCGAGCTGCGGGGTGGTGAGCCGGTAATGATCGTTCACCGCGAGGCTGAAATAGCGCAGCTCATCCCATGTGGCGTTTGCCGAACCTATCGGCGCCGGCGGGAGCCACATGCCCACATGCCGCCCGGCGACCGCACGCTCGATCGTCGTGCGCGACTCGAGGTCGCGGCCACCGCCTCCGCGCCCGATGAACTTCTCCATCGCCCAGCCGGTCTGCACGGCGCCAGCGAGGACGACAAGCCCTCCGAGCGCGATGGCGACGCCGGAGAGCCGCGGCCTCAAGCGGTCGCGGCCGGCCAGAGCGCCCCGTCGCGAGCGCGGGAGGGGCGAGGCGATGAACGCCGCGACGAGCGCCGCCAAGGCGACGACGAGCCCGCTCACGAGCTCCGGGCCGAGCGAGAGCGACCCCGGCAGCCGGCCGTCGATCCCCAGGCGGACGACGCGTGCCTGGAACGACTCGGCCGGGAAGAGCACGAAACCCCACACGTCGAGCACCTCGGTGCGCCAGACGCGCTCGCCCATCGCTACGACGACCAGCGCCGCGCCTGCCAGCACCGACGGCAACGACGCGCTGCGGCTGCTCGCCGCGACGCCCAGCGCCACGGCGCACGGAAGCGCCCAGTAGAAGACGTAGCGCTCCTCCTCGGGCCCGGAGATCAGCACGAGGGTGAACGTCGCGAGCGTCCCGATGACCAGCCACGCGAGCGCGAGCGCGCGCGGCCCGGACGGACGAACAACCTGGGTGAGCGCGAAGCCGATCGCGACGAGCACGGGCACGAAGGCGACTCCGCTGGCGACGCTGGAAACGACGTAGGCGATGCCGTGCCCGAGGTCGTCCCAGCGCGGGCCCGCGTCCGCGTACCAGGAGCCCTTGATCGAGCTGGTGCGTCCGCTGATCAGAATCAGCAAGCCGGCGACGCCCGCGCCGGTGAGGACCGGGTGGCCCCGGGCGAGCCGGAACGGAACGCGCAGCAAGTCGCGCGGACGGCCCGCCAGGCGCAGCTCCTGCCCCAGGACCACGACCGCGAGCGCGATCAACAGCAGCACCATCCCAGTGCGAGCGAGCATCGCGCCGCCGATAGCCGCGAGCGCGAGCAGGTCGGCTCGCGCGGAGCAGCGCACGGCGGCGTTCCAGATCGCCAGGCAGGCCCAGCCGAAGAGCGGATACGTCAGGCCCTCTGTCAGGAAGGTGCCCGTCAGCGCTGCCCACGGGACCAGAACGGAGGTGAGCGCGGAGATGGTCGCCCAGACCCGCGTGGCACCGGCCGCGCGGGCGAGCAGCCATACCGGTGCGACGGTCGAGGCGAACGCGAGCACGATCACGCTGCGGGCGACCTTGAAGCCGTCGGGCGCGCCGAAGACATCTAGACAGAACGCAAGCAGCCAGGCGTTGAGACGCTGCACGCCACGCGTGTACTCGTCCATCGCCCACAGCGACGAGGGCAGGTTGTCGCCGATCCAGCGGGCCGTGGAACGGAACAGGAGCTCGTCGTTCTGCCACGCCCACATGTCGAACGTCCAGCGCGTCGCGAGCAGCGACAGCAGCACGGCGGCGGCGAGAACCCCGAGCAGCCAGGCCCGGTCCCCCGCCTTGTCATCAGACAGGGCGTTCACGATCAGTCGAGGGGCCCGCCTTGCCGGCGTCGGGTCGACGGGCGAGCCGCTAGCAGGCTAGACGGTCCGCGGTCGGCGGCGGCGCACCAGCGGTGGGCGCCGCGCAGCCCGCCGCTACGCTGCGCCGCCATGTCCCGTGTCCTCGTCACCGGCGGAGCCGGCACGATCGGCCAGGCCGTCGTGCGGCGGCTGCTGCGCGATCCCGACTGGGAGCTGCGTGTCTCCGACCAGCGCGAAGCGCCCGCCTGGATCCGCGAGGGCTGCGAGGTCCACACCGGCGACCTGCGTGACCGCGACGAGGCTTCGCGCGCCGCGCGCGGCTGCTCCCACGTCATCCATCTCGCTGCGATCGTCGGCGGCATCGCGAACTTCCACAAGCTGCCGTACACGCTGACCGACGTGAACAGCTCGCTCTACAACGGCGTCGTCGGCGCCGCGGTGGCGGAGCGCGTCGACCGCTTCGTCTACGTCTCCTCGTCGATGGTCTTCGAGCGCGCGACGACCTTCCCCACGCCGGAGGACCACGTCTGGGAGTGCCCGGTGCCGCGCTCGGCCTACGGCTTCAGCAAGCTCGCGGGTGAGTTCTGGGTGCGCGCCGCACACGACGAGCACGGCCTTCCCTACACGATCTGCCGCCCGTTCAACGCCTACGGACCGGGCGAGATGCCCGAGGACGAGCCCGGCATCGCGCACGCCGTCCCGGACCTGATCAAGAAGTGCATGGCGCTGGAATCCGACGAGGTGCCGCTTCCGATCTTCGGCGACGGCACCCACACGCGCACGCTGACGCACGTCGACGACATCGCTGACGGCATCGTCGCGGCGATGGCCTCCGGCGCCGGGCTGAACGAGGACTTCAACGTCTCCGCCGGCGACGAGCTGACCGTCGCCGAGATCGCACGCGTGATCTGGGAGGCGTGCGGGCGCGACCCGCAGGCCTTCTCGCTCGAGCGCCGGCCGAGCTTCGAGGTCGACGTCGTGCGTCGCTGGCCGGACGTCTCGAAGGCGCGCGACGTGCTCGGCTGGGAGTCGCGGATCGGCGTGGCCGAGGGCGTCGCGCGGACCGTCGACTGGCTGCGCGAGCGGGTCTGAGGCTCAGGCGCCGCGCGGCGCGAGCGCGGTCCACCGGCCCCGCGGCCGCGGGAGGCTCAGCCGCGCGCGGCGCGCAGGTGGTCGAGCGTGGCGCGCATGCCTTCGACGAGCGTGGTCGTCGCGACGTAGCCCAGCTCCTCGCGAGCCCGGCTGACGTCCAGCGAGCTGCGCTGGAGCTCGCCGATCCGCGCCGGTTCGAAGTCGGGCTCGAAGCCGTCGACCTCGCCTGCGGCGGCGTCGCGCAGCGCCTGAACGACGTCGAGCACCGACGACTCGGACCCGGTGCCCACGTTGTACGCGCCCCAGGCCGCGAGGTCCCCTGCGACCGCGAGGTTCGCGCGCACGATGTCGGCGACGAACGTGTAGTCACGGATCGCCGTCCCGTCGCCGTAGATCGTCGGCCGCCGGCCGTCCAGCAGCCGACCGGCGAAGATCGCGATCACCCCGGCCTCGCCGGCGGGGTCCTGCCGCGGCCCGTAGACGTTGCCGTAGCGCAGCGTCACGGTCGGGAGCCCGTACAGGCGGCCGGCCCAGGCGCAGTACTGCTCGGCGCACTGCTTGCTCTGCCCGTAGGCGGACATCGGCGCCGGCGGGACCGTCTCGGGCGTGGGCATGACGTCGGTCTCGCCGTAGATCGCGCCGCCCGTCGAGGTGTTGACGAGCCGCTGCGCCCTGTGCCGCCGCGCGGCCTCGAGCACGTTGATCGTGCCGACGACGTTGACGGACGCGTCGAAGGCGGGGTCGTCGAGCGACCGGCGCACGTCCATCTGCGCCGCGAGATGGAAGACCAGCTCCGGGCGCGAGGCCGCGAACGCAGCGTCCACGGCTGCGCCGTCGCGAATGTCGACCTCGTGCAGCTCGGCACCGCCGGCCAGCGCCGACGCGAGGTTCGCCCTCTTGCCGGACGAGAGGTCATCGATCACGGTGACGCTGTCGCCGCGGGCGATCAGCGCGTCGACGATGTTCGATCCGATGAAGCCGGCTCCGCCGGTGACGAGGGCACGCATGGCGCGCGATGGTAGGGCCACGCCCCGTCGCGTCGCGACGCGACGCGACGCCGGCTTGAGAGCACGTCCGCGCGCAGCCCCTGCGAGTTCCGGTCGTTATGCGCACGGAAAACGCCACGGCCGTCCAAACGCGACGCTCCTTGCGAGTTTCGGTCGGTATGCGCACGGAAAACGCCGGGACGGTCCCGATGGGCCCGGTCAGCCGTCGTAGATCGCGGCGAGCTTCCGCGCGACCTCGCGCGGGGCGGCGTGCGACGCGATGAACGCGGCGTTGCGCCGGCCTGCCTCCGCGTCGCCCCAGAGCCGGCGCACGAGGTTCGCCAGCGGCTCGGCGTCGCCGGGCGATGCCAGGTGCCCCGCCGGGAGCAGGTCGGTGAGAGCGCCGATCGAGCTCGCCGCGACGGGCAGCGCGGCGGCCATCGCCTCGGCGCATGCGAGCCCGAACGTCTCGGCGAAGCGTGAGGGCACGATCGCCAGCGCGGCGCCGGCGCGCAGCTGCGCGAGCTCGCCGTCGGCTGCCCAACCCGCGAAGCGAACCTCACCGCCGCGGCGATCGGCGAACGCGCGAAGGGTCGCCTCCTCGGGGCCATTGCCGGCGATCACGAGCGGCACGCCGGCCAGCGCGCAGGCCTCGATCGCGACGTCGACGCCCTTGTCGCGCGACAGGCGCCCCGCGAATAGCGCGTAGGTGCCGCACTGCGGCGAGGCGACCAGCTCGGGGACGGGAACCGGGTTGGCGACGACATGCACTTCGCGGCCGTCGAGCGGCGCGCCCATCTGGCGCAGTCGCGCGACCGCGAACGCGCTCGGCGCGACGAGCGCGTCGGCCTCGGCGACGAGCCGCGCGGACCAGCCGGCCAGCGCCGCCGCGTAGACAGCGGCCTCGACGCCGGAGCCCCGGCAGCGCAGCCGCAGACCGGGCCGCGTGTCGCGCCCGTGGCAGCGTGTGCAGTCCTGACCCTCCGGGTCCAGGCATGTGCCGACCGCGCAGACGAGACGGTACTGGTGAAGGTGCAGCACGGTGCGAGCGCCCGCGTCGCGCGCGGCCTGCAGTGAGCGCCACCCGAGTTGCGGATGCACGTTGTGGGCGTGCACGACGCGCGCGCCCGTGCGCCGGACGGCCTCACCGACCTCGTCTGGGTGAAGCCCCCCGCGCAGCAACCCCGCAGCCGCCGTGAGCTGTCCCGCCGACCCGCTGTCGCGCTGGAGCAACTCGACGTCCTCGCCGAGCTCACGCGGGAGCAGCCGCGAGAGCTGCTCGACGACGCGTTCCTCACCGCCGCTCGCGCGGTAGCGGTTGTGAAGCAGGAGGATCACGCGGCGATGGCTGATTCCACGGTCGCGTGGCTGTGGGGGCGCGGGATCGTGGATGACGGGCGCCGCACGACGGAGGGGAGGCGTGCCGGTCGGCACGTCCCCGTTCGGCGCGTGGCGATCCGTCGTCGCGAGACCGTGGCACCACGCCGCGGGTTCGTGGAGTCAACCATCTGGTCAAGCTACCGTGACGCTCCGATGCCCCGCGACGCGCCAACGCCGAGCGACGCGCCGGCGCCCGGCGCCGCGGCCCGCCCGGGCGACCGCTCAGTGCCCAGCGCGGCGATCATCGTCCCGACGCGCAGCCGCGCGGACTACCTCGACGTGGCGCTGACCTCGATCGCACCGCAGGCCGCCGCGCGCGGTGCCGAGATGATCGTCGTCGACGACGGTCCGAGCGAGGCGACGCGCTCCGTCGCACGGCGCCACGGCGCGCGCTGCGTCGCGCATGAGCGCCCGCGCGGCCTCAACGCCGCGCGCAACAGCGGAATCGCCGCCACCAGCGCCGACCTGCTCGTCTTCGTCGACGACGACGTCGCGGTCGAGGACGGCTGGCTCGACGCCCTGCTGAGCGGCGCCGCGGAGCTCCCGCCGGATGTGGGCGTCCTCACCGGCCCGATTCGCTGGCGCGTCGACGGTCGCCGGTTCCGCGCCTGCGGGCGCGAGGGCGGCCCGATCACCTGGCAGGACTTCGGGACCCGCGACACCGACTGCCCGCACGCCTGGGGCGCCAACATGACTGTGCGCCGCTCGGCGCTCGAGCGCGCTGGGCCGTTCGACGAGTCGCACGGCCTGTACGGCGACGAGGCCGAGTGGCAGGCGCGCTGGACCACCGCGGGCGGGCGCATCCGCTACCTCGCCGGCGCGGCGCTCGACCACCGGCGGGCCGGCGACGACGCGCGACTGCGCTCACTCTGTCGCGCCGCACGGATGCGTGGGCGCGCGAGCCGCTGGACCAACGAGCGCGCCGGCGCCGCGCCGACGCTCGTCGCAGAGCTGCGCACGCTGATCGGCTGCGCGCTGCACGGGCCGCGCCGGCGCTGCGCGATGGGTCCCGTCATGACCTGGCACACGCTCGGGCGGGTCGAAGCGGCGCTGCGCACGCCCCCGGCGCCGCCGGCGACCGCGGGCGTCGACGACTTCCTGTCGGGCGCCAGCGGCAACGTCGAGGGCACGCGAGCGCTGATGGCCCGGGCCAAGGACCTCGCCGCCGACGTGCGGCTGATCGCCTCACGGCGCACGAGCACGCTGCGCGCCGCAGCCGGCATGCAGCCGCGGCGGCGTGTGCTCGCGCTCGCTGTCGAGCGGACGGACGTCGAGTCACTGCTGAGCGAGGCGCGCGCCGAGCTGGAGCGCTCGCGCCACGAGGTCGAGCTCGCCGTGACCGAGCCGGGGACGCGCGGCAAGTTCGAGAACCTCAACCGCCTGCTCGCGGGACGTGACCTGGAACCGTACGACTGGGTGATCGTGCTCGACGACGACGTGTCGCTGCCGCGCGGGTTCCTCGACGCGTTCGTCCAAGCCGCCGAGAGCGCCGGGCTGCGGATCGCCCAGCCCGCGCACCGCTTCCATTCGCACGCCGCGTGGGCGCTCACGCGGCGGCGCCCGGGTCTGACCGCGCGCGCTACGACCTTCGTCGAGATCGGGCCGGTGACGGCATTTCACCGCGACACGTTCGCCGCGCTGCTGCCATTCCCCGACCTGCGCATGGGCTGGGGCCTCGACGCGCATTGGTCGGCACTCGCGCGTGAGCGTGAGTGGCCGATCGGGATCGTCGATGCCACGCCGATCGGCCACACGATCCGGCCGGCTGCTTCGACCTACCCACGCGAGGACGCCGTCGCGGAGGCGCGCCGCTTCCTGGAAGGACGCGACTACGTCAGGCGCGAGGACGTGCGAACGCTCGCGGAGCACCGATGAGCGGCGCGCCGTCGACGGGCCCGCCCCGGGACCGCTCGTGAAGGTCGCGGTCGTCAGCGAGTTCTACCCGCGCGCCGACGATCCCGTGCTGGGTGTCTGGGCGCACCGCCAGGCGCTCGCGGCTCGCGACGCCGGAGCCGACGTCCGCGTGATCGTGCTGCATCGCATCGTCCCGCCCGCGGCGACGGTGCGGCGGGACATCCCGGCCGCTGCGCTGAGGCTGGCCCGTCATCCACGCCGCCTCGAGCTCGACGGGCTCGACGTGCGCTACGTGCGCTTCGTCTCACCGCCGCGCTGGCGCAGCTATGGCTCGTGGGGCGCCTGGGCGGCGCCTGGGCTGGGGCGCGCGCTGCGCGCGCTACGGCGCGAGTTCGCATACGACCTCGTCCACGCCCACAACGCCGTCCCAGCGGGTGACGCCGTCATCCGCGCCGGTGAACGAGCGCCGCTGCTGATCTCAGAGCACGGCGCGGACGTCTTCCACACCGCGGTTCGCCACGACGCCGGTCGGCGCGCGACGGAGCGAGCGTTCGGGACGGCGCGGCTCGTGCTCGCCAACAGCGGCGGCATCGCGCGGGCCGCCGGCGAGCTCGGCGCGCCGCGAACGCGCGTCGTCCACCTCGGCACCGAGTTGCCGGCGAAGCGCGCGCCGCTGCCCGCCGACCCGACGCTCGTGACCGTCGCCCACCTCGTCGAGCGCAAGCGCCACGCCGACGTGCTGCGAGCCATCTGGACGCTGCGCGGCCGTCACCCCAGGCTGCGCTACCGAATCGTCGGCGACGGCCCCGAGCGAGCGCGGCTGGAGCGGCTCGCCGCCGACCTCGGGATCGCCGACCGCGTCGAGTTCTGCGGCCAGCTCGAGCATGCGGCCGCGATGGGCGCCGCGCGCGCCGCGTCGATCTTCGTGATGCCGAGCATCGACGAGGCGTTCGGCGTCGCCTACGTCGAGGCGATGGCCGGCTGGGTGCCGGTGATCGCAGCGCTCGGTGAGCCCGGCCCCGCCGAGATCGCGCGCGCCGGCGACGGCATCCGGCTCGTCGCGCCGGGCGACGTCGAGCAGCTCGCGGCGACGATCGACCGGCTGCTCGCCGACCCGGGCTTCGCCGCGGAGCTCGGCGCCAGGGCCCGCGCGACAGCGGAGTCCTCGTTCACCTGGCGGGGCTGCGGCGCCGCGACCGTTGCCGCGTACGAGGAGGCGCTGACGAAGTGAGCGCCTCAGCGAAGCCACCGGTCGATCGCGCCGGCGACGCGTGCAAGCCGCTGCTGCTGGTCACCGGCCATGTGCCGCCGGACCGCGTCGGCGCGATGCGTGCGCTGCACGATGCGGAGGGCCTCGAGCTCGCGATCTACGACGGGCGCCTGCACCATGCCACCGCCGGCGTGGAGGACCCCGGCGTCCCTCATCGCCACGTCTCCCAGCGGCAGGTGCTCGCGCTGGCCGCGGCGGGCGGACACCGTGCGGTGATCGCAACGAGCGCGGGGCGCATCGCGCTCCCGGCGGCCTACGCGGGAGCTCGGCGGGCGCGCGTTCCGTTCCTCTACTGGACGGGCATCTGGGCGCAGGTGCGCACGCCGGCGCACCTCGTCGCCATGCCGCTGGTGCGCAGGATCGAGCGCCGCGCCGACGCCGTCCTGACCTATGGCCCGCACGTCAGCGACTACGTCCGCTCGCACGGCGCGCGCAACGTGCATGTGGCGCCACAGGCCGTGGACGTCGAGTTCTGGTCTGTCCCCGGGGGCGGTGAAGTCGCGCGTCGGAGCGTCGGCGACCCGCGCTTCCTCGCCCTGTTCGCAGGTCGCGACGCCCCCGGCAAAGGCTTGCCCACGTTGCTCGACGCGTGGCGAGCGTCGCGTCTGGCGGACGGCGGCGGAGTGCTCGCGCTGGCCGGGGTCGCGGCGAGTGCGGCCACCTCGAGCGCCGGCGTCGTGGCGCTGGGTTCGCTCGCGTCCGAGCAGCTGCGCAACTTCTATGCGGCGGCCGACGTTCTGGTCGTGCCATCTGCCCCCACGCGAGCGTTCCGCGAACCGTGGGGGCTGGTGGCCAACGAAGCCATGCTCCAGCGGACAGCAGTCATCGCCACTGACGCCGTGGGCGCCGCAGCCGGAGGGCTCGTACGAGACGACCTCACAGGGCTCGTCGTCCGCGCGGGCGATCCCGCTGCGCTCGCGGGAGCGCTCGGACGCCTGGAATCCGATTTCCCGACGCGTGAGCGCCTGGCCGCCGCCGGCCGTGAGGCCGCCGCCGGCTACACCTATGCGGCCTGCGCCGCGGGCGTCAGCGCCGCGCTGGCGACCGTCTCCGCCTCGCGGAACGCCTGATACCGTCGCGCGGCGATGACCCGGCTACCGGCCAAGATCCCGCTCGCCGTCGCACTCCTGGTGGCCTTGTGCGCGGCTCCGGCACAGGCTGACTACCGGGATCTGATCCTGGACGGATGCCGTCAGGACGAACGCGTCGACGGGACGTACAGCCAGAAGGACTACCGCGAGGCGCTCGACAACCTCTCCGACGACCAGCTCCAGTACACCGACTGCGAGGCGATCATCCGCGCCGCCCAGCTCGCGGCTGCCCGCGCCCAGGCCCACGGCGGGCGGGCGGGCGTCGGCGGAATCGAGAATCTCATCGCGGGCGCCGGCGGTGACCCGCTCGCAAGCGCCACGCCGCAGGAGCGCGCCGCCGTCGAGCATGCTGTCGCGCAGGCCGAGAAGAGCGGCGGCGAGGCCGTAAGCGTCGGCGGTGAGCTCGTCGAGCCGAGCTACGTCGGCGCGGGGCGAGTCGTCGCCGCATCGGCCTCGAATCTTCCGGCGCCGCTGATCGCGGCTCTCGCGCTCGCGGCGATCACCGCGCTGGCGACACTCGCGACGGCGATCGTGCCCCGGCTGCGCGCGCGTCGCCAACGCTGACGGTCCTGCGCGTGTCCACGACGCATGCCGAACCCCAAGTCACCCCGTCTGCTGACGTTGCGGCGCCGCAACGCCCGCGCCGCCGCAACGCCGCCGGCGCGCTGCTCACGCTCGCGCTGACCGCCGCCCTGGTCGCCGCCGCACTCGAGGCGCAGGGCGGGTTGCAGCTGAAACCGCTGACGACGGTGTCGATCGCGCTGAATCTGGCGAGCGGCCTGCTGTGCGCGCTTGCGCTCATCGCCGCGCGCCCGGCGCGCCGGACCTGGGGCGTGGTCTCGCTGTCGCTCTTCGCACTGCTCGCCACGATCACGGGCCTGTCGATCACCTGGGCGATAGCGCCCGACGCGGCATGGGTGGAGACCAACCGGACGCTCACATGGCTGCTGGTCTTCGCCTCCGGAATGGCGCTGGTCCGCCTCGCGCCCGGGCGCTGGCGCGCGTTGCTCGGGGCGGTTCTGCTCGCTTCGGTGACGATCAGCCTCTACGCGCTGCTGACCAAGATCCTGCCGGCAGACCTCGCCGCCGACGAGACCTACGCGCGCCTGCGCGAGCCCTACGGCTACTGGAACGCGGTCGGCCTCACGGCTGCGACCGGGTTGCCGATCGCCGTGTGGCTCGGCGCGCGGCGCGACGGGCACGCCGCTCTCAACGCGCTGGGCCATCCCGCGCTCGGAATACTCGTGCTCGCGATCCTGATGGCCTACTCGCGAGGCGCGATCGTCGCCGGCGCCGCGGGCCTGACGTTCTGGTTTGCCCTCACCCCGCTGCGGCTGCGCGGCGCCACTGTCCTGATACCCGGGTCGGCGCTCGGCGCCCTGGCAGCCGTCTGGGCATTCGGCCAGTCGGGCCTCAGCGACGACAACGTCGCAATGGCGCTGCGGACCGACGCTGGCACCGAGCTGGGCGTCCTCGTGCTCGTCCTCGTGCTCGCGCTGCTGGTGATCGGGCTCGCCGCGACCTGGATTCGCGATCGCAGGTCGTGGCCGCAGCCGACGCGGCGCGCCTGGGGTACGGCGCTGCTGATCGCACTGGCGCTGACCCCGGTGGCGCTCGCCGGCGCGCTCGCGCTGAGCGACCGCGGGCTGGGCGGGAGCGTCTCGAAGGCCTGGCGCGACCTGACCGATCCCGAGGCCAACACGCCTGCCAACGACCCGAGCCGACTGACGGCGATCGGCAGCGTGCGCGCCCGCTACTGGCGCGACGCGATCGACATCTTCGACGCGCGCCCAGCGCAGGGCGTCGGCGCCGGCGGATACGCAGGGGCGCGCCTGCGCTTTCGCGACGACGACCTCGACGTGCTCCACGCCCACGGGTACCTCGTCCAGACCGCCGCCGATCTCGGCCTCGCCGGGCTGGCGGTGTCCCTGGCGCTGCTGGCCGCGTGGCTCGCTGCCGTCGGCCGCGCCGCAGCGCCCTGGCGCGGCCGCGACCCGCGCCTGGACGCACCGGAGCGAGCCGGCCTACTGACGATGGTCGCGGCTGTGGGCGTCTTTGCGACGCACTCGCTGATCGACTGGACCTGGTACATCCCGGGCACGATCGTGCCGGCGCTTCTGCTCGCCGGCTGGGTGGCCGGGCGCGGCCCGATCGCTGAGGGCGCGGCGCCGTCGCCGGCCTTCGGCGTGCGCCTGCGCACGGGCGTCCGCGCGCCGCTGCGAGCTGTCACGGCCGCGGCGGTGCTGGCGCTCGCGGTCAGCGCCGCGTGGTCGACCGCGCGCCCGGAGGCCGCGCTCAATCGCGTCGACGACTCACTCGCGGCGCTGGCCGACAAACGCCCCGTGCAGGCGCGGGAGCTCGCCACCGAGGCCGGCGACCTGAACCCGCTGGCGCTCGAGCCGCTGTTCGCACTGGGCGAGATCGAGGGTGCGAGCGGGCACCCGGATGCCGCTCGCGCGGCCTACGAGCAGGCGGTCCAGCTACAGCCGGCCGAGGCCGGGGCCTGGGTGCGCCTGGCGAACTTCGAGCTTCAGCGCGGGAACCATCGCAGGGCGCTCGAGAGCGTCCGGCCGGCGCTCTACCTGGACCCGCGCTCATCCGCGGCCAAGGCCGTCTACCTCGAGGCCTACCGCCGCTCGCAGGACAAGCCCAAACGCAAGCGCTGACGCTCCGGGCGGGCGCGCACCACCTACCGCGCCAGCGCGTGCAACCCCCGCCTCGCCAGCGGCCATCCGCCCACGGCGTGAACGTCGATCTGGGCGAAGCCCGCGCCTGAGAGCAGCGCGCTGAGCGTGCGCATCGTGAAGAAGCGCAGATGGTCGGCGCGCGGGTCCAGGCGTCGCTCCAGCGGCCGTCCGCGAAGCGCTTCGACCGCGAGGAGCAGCCGGGGCTGGTTGGGCGTCGTGACCAGCAGCTCGCCGCCCCCGCGCAGTACCCGGCGGACGTCCGTCAGCAACCCCGCGACGTCCGCCACATGCTCCAGCGTCTCACCGATCCAGACAGCGTCGAAGGCGTCCTCTGCGAACGGCAGCGCCGCCCCCTCGTCCAGCTGCACCAGCGTCACCGCGGGCGCTCGCTGCGCGGCGCGGCGCAGCGCCTCGCCGGCCACGTCGGCGCCCGTAACCAGCGCGCCGGCTGACGAGAGCTCGGCCGCGAACGCGCCGTCGCCGCAGCCCAGGTCGAGCACGCGATCGCCCGCCGCGACCCGCCCCAGCAGGAAGGCGAGCCGCTCCTGAAAACCCTCCGGCTCGGCGCCCTCGGGCACCGCGGCCCAGATCGCCTCACGCCAATCGTGCACCTGGGGCCTGGGCGCTAGAACGCGCCGCGGCCGCGGGCGACGGCCGGGATCGTCTTCACGAGGATGCTGAGGTCCATCGAGACCGACCAGTTCTCGAGGTAGAAGAAGTCCAGGCGCACGAGGTCGTCGAAGTCCAGGTCCGAGCGACCGGAGACCTGCCACAGGCCCGTCATCCCCGGCAGCACCAGATAGCGCTTACGGTGCCAGTCCTCGAGCCGGTCGTAGTCACGTTGCGGAAGCGGGCGCGGCCCGACGAGCGACATCTCGCCGCTGAGCACGTTCCACAGTTGCGGCAGCTCGTCGATCGAGAGGCGGCGCAGCAAGCGACCGGGCGGCGTGAGCCGTGGATCCCGCTTGATCTTGAAGAGCGCGCCGCCGGCCTCGTTGTGCTGCTCGAGCTCGTGCTGGCGCTCGTCGGCGTCGACGTACATCGTTCGGAACTTCAGGCACGGGAAGACCGCGCCGCCGATCCCGGGACGCCACGAGCGGTAGAAGACAGGGCCGCGTGAGGTCAGCTTGACCGCCGCCGCGCTGATCGCCAGCACAGGGCTAAGAGCGACGAGCAGGAACGCCGCGCCGGCAAGATCGAAGGCGCGCTTGACGATGTAGTCGAAGCCCTCGAAAACGGGTGAGCGCAGCTCGAACAGCGGCAGCGTCTGGCCGGGTACGAAGTCCGCACGCTTGGCGAGGATCTCCATCGTGGACGGCGCGACGCGTACCCGCACGCCGCGCTCGTGGCAGCTGTCGACGAGCTCGATCGCGGCGCGGTCGGGGAACGCCGGGTCGGCGATGATGACCTCGTCGATCGAGTTGCGCTCGAGGATCTCCGGCAGCTCGTCGAGCCGGCCCAGTGAGAGCATCCCGTTGTCGGGGCGCGGTGTCAGCGAGATGAACCCCACGACCTCGATCGAAGGCGTGTCGCGCAGCGCGTGCCCGACGGCTTCAAGATGGCTGCTGCTGCCGACCAGGACTGCGCGGCGGTGGTAGCCGGCAGCCCGCAGGATCGCTCCGCTGAGCAGGTCGTAGCCCCAGCGCAGCGCGCTGACGATGACGATCGCGAACAGCAGCGAGCCCCAGAAGATGTAGTAGCTCGAGAACTGCTGACCGTCGGCCTCAGCGTAGATCAGCGTCACGACCATCACCCAGAAGAGCGAGGAGACGACGCCGCGCAGACCCGGCCGCGCCGACCGGTTGGAGTAAAGGCCGGAGCGGGCGAACAGCAGCACGGTGATCACGACCGCGAACGTCGCGTAGTGGTAGGCCTGGTCGACGGACGCAGCGAAGTCCCAGTCGTCGCGAAGCGCGGCCTTCGCGCTGAGCGCCAGGAGGATCGCCGCGTAGACGCCGGCGCCGTCGAGGACGAACAGCGAGACCACGCGCAGCGCTCGCCGCAGCGTGTCCCAGCGGCGCAGGAAGGAAAGTGCCGGCGGTCGTCGGCGGCGCATGTCGCGCTCGGCGATTCCGGGCGCCGGCAACGTCGCCGCGGCGGCTGCCGCCGCGGCGCTCGGCGACGTCGGCGTCGCGAGGGACGGCGCGGACGCACCCACCTGGACCTGCTCGCTGTCGATCTCGCTCGTGGTCTCCATGGTCCGGTCTTGGAACGCGCGACGGGGTCAAAAGGTGCGCGTCAGCGCACCATCCCCAGCAGCGCCTCCGCGCCCGATTCCTCGATCGTCCGCTGAAGTCCGTCGCGCAGCGACACCTGCGGCTCCCACTCGAGCAGCTCGCGCGCGCGACCGATGTCCGGGCGCCGCTGCTTGGGGTCGTCGGTCGGCAGCGCCTCGTAGACGATCTCGCTACGCGAGCCCGTCACGTCGATCACCGACTGAGCGAGCTCCAGCAACGTGAACTCGTCGGGGTTGCCGATGTTCACGGGCTGATGCTCGCCCGAGCCGGCCAACGCGATGATGCCGCGGATCAGGTCGTCGACGTAGCAGAAGGACCGCGTCTGGCTGCCGTCGCCGAAGACGGTGATCGGACGGTCGGCGAGCGCCTGGCGCAGGAACGTCGGGATCGCGCGCCCGTCGTACGGCCTCATCCTGCTGCCGTACGTATTGAAGATCCTGACGATCGACGTGTCCACCCCCTGCTGGCGGTGGTAGGCCATCGTCAGCGCCTCGGCGTAGCGCTTGGCCTCGTCGTAGACGCCGCGCGGCCCGATCGGGTTGACGTGGCCCCAGTAGTCCTCGGTCTGCGGGTGGACCTGCGGATCGCCGTAGACCTCGCTCGTCGACGCGATCAGGAAGCGCGCACGGTGGATCTTCGCCAGGCCGAGCGTGTGGTGAGTGCCGTGCGAGCCGACCTTCAGCGTGTGCAGCGGCAGGCGCATGTAGTCGATCGGGGAGGCGGGTGAGGCGAGGTGGTAGACGAAGTCGACCGGCTCGTCGACGAAGTACGGCTCGATGATGTCGGTGTTGATGTGGACGAACTCGGGTACGCGGATGTGCTCGATGTTCTTCAGCGAGCCCGTTTCCAGGTTGTCCACGCAGATCACGCGGTTCCCGCGGCGCAGGAGCTCGTCGCAGAGATGCGAGCCGAGGAACCCCGCGCCACCGGTGACTAGGCAGGTCGGCATCCCGAGAAGCGTAGAAGGTCCGGCAGTCACGAACGAGCCCGCAAGCTGCGCAAGACGCGGGGTTGCAGGGCTGGACGAGGCACGCGATGCTGTCGATGAGAGCTTGATGTCATGCGTGGACGCCACCCGCCCGCATCGTGGATCGCGGCGGGCAGCCGCGGCGATCGGCGCAGCAATCGCCCTGTCAGCGCTGCTGACCGCGTCCGATGCGCGGGGCTGGAGCACCCCGCAGCCGTTCTACACCGGCGCCGCGCGGGACGTGTTCTCGATCGCCGGCGATCCGGCCGGAAACGCGTTCGCGATCATCGTGGGCGAGAGCCTCGACAAGCCGCTGCTGCTGATGGAGCGCTGGGCTGCGGGCAACGACAAGTTCGTGTGGTCCGGCGCGCAGCCGCTGCCCGGAGGCGCCCGGAACTTCACCAACCCGCTCAACAGCTTCGACAGCTTCCAGGCCGCGGCGGCCGGCGACGGAATCGGGCTCGTGGTGTGGCGTGAGGTCTTGCCGGACGGCACCGCGAGGCTGTTCGCGCTCACCCGCGAGCCCCCGCTGCGGTTCGCCGGCCCGCTCGCCGTCGCCGGCGCTGACCTCTCACCGCGGGCCGATCCGTCCGCCTCGGTGAACGCGTCGGGTGACGCGCTGGTCGCCTTCCGCATCGGCCGTGGCAAGTCGGCGGGCCGGACGGCGTTTGCGCTGCGGCGCTCTCCGCGCGGGATCGGTCGACCCCGGACGCTCAGCGCCGGCGCCAGCGGCAAGCCGGTCGCTGCGATCGGCGACGACGGCTCGTCGGTCGTCGCATGGATCCGCGGTGGCCACGTCGAGTCACGGCGGCTCGACAGCTCGGGCAAGGCGCTCAGCACGCAGCGCCTCGGGAACGCCACGGCGGACGTGAGCATCTCGACGGCCGTGAACCACAAGGGTGCGGGCGTGATCGCCTGGCAGGACGACGACGGCGCGATCCGCTCGGTGCGCCGCGCCGCACCCGGGCCGTTCTCCTCGTCGCGCCGCGTGCGAGCCGTCAGCCGGACTGCGCGCGTCGACGGACTCGCCACCGGCGTTGACGCGCGCGGGCGAACCTTCGTCGCATGGCGTGAGCGCACGAGCAGCACGCGGCGGGTGCTCGCGGCGAGCGCCGTCGACGGCGGCGCGTTCAAGACCACGTCGCTCGCGAGCGGGCAGCAGCTCGGAGCGCCGAGCCTCACGATGCGCCCGGGTGGAGGCGCAATCGTCTCGCTGCGCTCACCCACCGGATGGCAGGCGCGGATCGCGCCGCGCAGCGGGGTGTTCACGGACGCGATGACGGTTTCACGCGCTCTGTTCGGCGGCGACCTCGTGGTGGCACGCGCGGCCACGCTGGCGGGCCCGACGAACCGCGTGGACCTCGTGTGGCCGCAGGCCGGCGACCCGCCCGACCCGAGCGGCTTCCTGATCTACCAGAGCTTCCAGGACGAAGAGGCCGCGCCTGCCGGCTGAACGGCTACGTAGGATGGGCCGATGCCCGCGCAGCCCTTCGTCGACAAGCTCAACGAACAGATCGCCAACGAGTTCGCCGCCTCGCAGCAGTACGTCGCGGCGGCCGTCTACTACGACAGCGAGACGATGCCGCGTCTCGCGCAGTTCTTCTACGCGCAGGCGCTCGAGGAGCGCAACCACGCGATGATGATGGTCCAGTACCTGCTCGACCAGGGTGTCGATGCCGTGGTCCCCGGGATCGAGCCGCCGCGCAACGCGTTCGTGGACATCGTCGAGCCGGTCAGCGTCGCGCTCGACCAGGAGAAGCGCGTCACCGAGCAGGTGAACGCGCTCGCCGGCCTGGCGCGTGAGCACGGCGACTACGCCAGCGAGCAGTTCATGCAGTGGTTCATCAAGGAGCAGGTCGAGGAGGTCTCCTCGGTGTCCGCGCTGCTGACCGTCGTCGAGCGCTCACGCCAGAACCCGCTCATGGCCGAGGAGTGGCTGGCGCGCGAGGGCGCCGGCGCCGAGGGCGCCGACCCGACAGCGCCCACCGCCGCCGGCGGCCCCGTCTGAGCGCGCGGGCTTGCGGTTCGCGGCGGGAGTGGCCGGCATACCCAGCCCGGGCGTTTGGGCGGGTGCGGAGGTGGTCCTGCCGCGGCGCCGCTCTCGCCTTCCAGGCGATCGGGAGCGCTCTCGCCATGTAGTCGCCGGACGGGGGTGGTGAGGATTGGCGACTGTGGCGTTCGCTTTTTCGCGCCACCCCTGCGCGGGACGCCCGGACGAGCGCGGGCGCCGCGAAGCGTCAGCGACCCACGATCGCGACCACCCGCGAGAAATGGTGCGCGCTGATCCGCATGCCGTGGCGCATGTAGAGGCGATGAGCGTCCTGGCGGTCGGCGCCCACGCCTGAGTCGAGATGGAGCTCGATGCAGCCGAGCGCCTGGGCCTCCGCGGAGAGCCTGTCGAGCAGCGCGCCGGCGTGCCCGCACCCGCGAGCGGCCGGCAGCGTCGCGAGGTCGTCGACGTAGAGGACGCGACCCCAGGCGAGTGCGCTGAGCACCCGGAACCCGGCCACAGCGCGTGCGTCGGTCGAACCCTCCTCGAACGCGCCGAGTAGGCGGTATCCCTCGGCACGTTGGACGCCGTCGACCGTCGCCGCGAAGTCCGCGGCCTCGCCGATGCCAGGCCGCAGCTCGCGCATCGCCGCCCATCCGAGTGCCGTGTCGGGCGGAAGCAGCTCGCGGATCACGGACGTCACGAAGTGCTCTCCGGAACGGTCCCGTCGACCCAGCGGCGCTCGCCGCGCTCGACCTCGAGCTTCCAGATCGGCGCGCGGTCCTTGATCGCATCGATGATCTCGCGCGCGCCCTCGAACGCCGCGCCGCGGTGGGGCGCACTGGCGGCCACGATCACGCTCGGCTCGCTCAACGGCACCGCGCCGATGCGGTGCTCGGCCGCCGCCGCGCACAGTCCGTGACGCTCGATCGCCGCGCTGACGATCTCGAGTATCGCGGGCTCCGCCATCTCCACGTAGGCCTCGTACTCGAGCTGATCGACCTCGCGTGTCACGCCGCTGAATGTCACGACGGCGCCCGCGCGCGGGTCGCTGACACGATCGGCGAGCGCCTGAACCGAGAGCCCGACGGAGCGGATCGCGACGTGCGGCCCGGCGCCGCCCGACACGGGCGGGATCAGCGCCAGCTCGTCACCAGGCGAGAGGACGCGGTCGAGATCGGCGTACTCGCGGTTCACGGCCATCAGGCAGGGATAGTCGCCGGCCACATCCGCCAGCGCCGCCAGGGCGTCGGCGACGCGGGCGCCCGCCGGCAGCTCGATCTCGACGACGTCACGCCCGGCGCGCTCGCGGAGCATGGCGAAAAGGCGCACGCGGACGGTCATCTGCGAGAGCGTAAGTGACGCCGGACGCCGACGGTTGTCAATACCGTGCTCGCAGCAATCGAACAGGGGTCACATCGCTCGTGAAGACGTTCAGCCGGACAATCGCCGCAACCGCAGTCGCGCTCGCTTGCGCGGCAGCACCCGCGAGCGCGGCGACCCCGTTCACCGTCGGGCAGGGCAGCGGCGTGCACGTCGTCGCCGGCGGCGACGGCGCAGGCCACGTCGCATGGGGCATCCCGGCGCGCGGCTCGACCCCCGCGAAGATCGGCTACTGCCACATCCCGCCGGGCGGCAGCGCCTGCGACGTGAGGCATGAGTTCGACTACGGCGTCGCGCCGGGGCAGGTCGCCCAGGCCGACCCGGTCGACGTCACGATCCACTCTCCGAGCGCGCCCAAGGTCCTCATCTTCGGTGCCTGCACGGCCTGCGGCGACGGCGCAGGCGTCGATCACATCTACCGCTGGTACTCGACCACGAGCGGCACCGGCTTCTCGCCTGAGCTGATGCTCGGGACTACCCCGACGTCCGTCGGCCTTCAGGCCGACGGAGCGTGGATCAAGTCGACAAACCTGTTCGTCTCACCCGGGGAAGGCACAAACGCACTCGTGTTCGGGACGCTCGGCGCAACCGCCACGAGCATTCCGGTCGTGGGGTCCGGGTTCGTGCATTCGCCGAGCACCGTCGAGATCCCGGTCCTCGGGGGAGCGATCAAGGAGATCGTGCAGGCAGCAAGCAATCTCAGCTCGATCCAGTACGCGGTCTTCGAGGGCGGCACGCTCGACGGCGGGACGGTGAGCGATTCATCCAACTGGTCCGCGCCGCCGCTGACGCTGACGGCCCCCGAACCCGACAGCGCCGAGCCGCACCTGAGCTCCGGACCCACCAGCACCTACCTGACCTACCGCCGCTCGATCCCAGGGGACAACCAGATCATGCTGCGCCGGTTCAGCAGCACGGGGAACAGCTTCGTGTCGCCGACGCCGATCCAGGGCGACGACCCGATCGACAACAGCGCCGACGCCCCTGACTCCGCGCAGGACGTGAGCGGGCGCATCCACGTCGTATGGACGAGCGCGCACGACTCCGGCCGCCTGCGCTACACCCGGTCCGGAGACGCCGGCGCCAACTTCTCGACGCCGGCCAACGTCGCACAGGGTGAGACGTTCCTCGACCCTGACGTCGCGGGCGCGCCAGATGGCAGCGGCTGGGCCGCGTGGCAGAGCGGCAGCGACACGCCGATCCGCGTCGTGCGGCTCGAGCCCTACGCGGAGCGCGTGGTCACCCCGCCTCCGCCGCCGCCTCCGCCGCCCAAGCCCCCGACGCCCAAGCCCCTGACGACGACGGTCAACGTCTCCGGCGCAGCGATCACCTTCGGCGTCCCGAGCCAATGCGTGAAGCGCGGCTCGACCTTCCGCGCGACGCTCTCGTGGAAGCGCCAGAAGCGCAAGGGCAACCTTTTCGTGAAGGTCAGCCGCGTCGACTTCTACATCGCCGGCAAGGTCGTGAAGACCGACCGCACGGCGCCGTTCGTACAGACCCTGCGCGTAACCGCGAAAGCAACGGCCGGGTCGAAGCTGACGGTTCGCGCGCGAGCGTTCATCAAGGTCAAGCGCGGCAAGGGCCCGACAAAGTCGATCACCTCGTCGATCACCATCTGCCCGTAGCCAGGCAGCTCGGCCCGACGCGGAGCCCGCCTGGCTGCACGCGCCTGACGAGGCCTCACGGGCGAGCGTGGGTCAGCGACGGACTGCGCGAATGCCGCCTCCCGGCGCTACCGTTCCACCCATGGCCACGACCCCTGACGAGCGCCTGACGATCGCCCCGATCGTGGGGCCGGATGACCCGCGTCACTTCACCGACTCGGGCATCGAGATCAAGGACCTGTACACCGACGCGGACCTGCCGGCCGACCTGCGGCTCGGCGATCCCGGTGACTTCCCCTACACGCGCGGCGTGCATCGCGAGATGTACCGCAAGCAGCTGTGGACGATGCGCCAGTACGCCGGCTACGCCAGCGCCAAGGAGAGCAACGAGCGCTACCGCTACCTGCTCTCACGCGGCGGGACCGGCCTGTCGATGGCCTTCGACCTGCCGACGCAGCTCGGCCTGGACTCGGACAACCAGCGCTGCCTGGGCGAGGTCGGGCGGACCGGAGTCGCGATCGACACGATCGACGACATGCGAACGGCGTTCGACCAGATCCCGCTCGACAAGGTCTCAACGTCGATGACGATCAACGCCCCGGCGGCCGTGCTGCTGATGCTCTACGACCTCGTCGGCGAGGAGCAGGGCGTGCCCTCTGACCAGCTGCGCGGCACGACCCAGAACGACGTGCTCAAGGAGTACATGGCGCGCGGCAACTACATCTACCCGCCGGAGCCGACGATGCGGCTCACGACGGACATCTTCGAGTACTGCAACGAGCACATCCCGAAGTGGAACACGATCTCGATCTCCGGCTACCACTTCCGTGAGAAGGGCTGCTCGGCGGTCCAGGAGGTCGCGTTCACGCTCTCCTCGGGGATCGCCTACGTGCAGGCCGCCGTCGACCGTGGCCTCGACGTCAACTCCTTCGCGCCGCGCCTGGCGTTCTTCTTCAACGGCCACAACAACGTCTTCCAGGAGGTCGCGAAGTTCCGCGCCGCGCGCCGCATGTGGGCGAGCATCATGCGCGAGCGCTTCGGCGCGACCAACCCCAAGGCGCTGATGCTGCGCTTCCACACGCAGACCGGCGGCGTGACGCTGACGGCGCAGCAGCCGGAGAACAACATCGTGCGCGTCGCGCTGCAGGGCTTCGCGGCCGTCTGCGGCGGGACGCAGTCACTGCACACGAACGGCTTCGACGAGGCGCTCGCGCTGCCGACCGAGCGCGCGGCGAAGATCGCGCTGCGCACGCAGCAGATCATCGGCGCCGAGTCGGGAGCGACCGACACCGTCGACCCGTTCGCCGGCTCGTACTTCGTCGAGTCGCTGACCGACGAGATCGAATCGCGCGCGCTGGAGCTGATCGCCAAGGTCGACGCGCTCGGTGGCTCGGTCAACGCGATCCAGTTCATCACCGGCGAGATCGACGAGAGCGCCTGGGGCTACCAGGAGCGCTACCGGATCGGCCAGGACGTCGTCGTCGGCGTCAACGAGTACGTCGAGGACGAGCTCGAGGTGCCTGATCTCTTGCGTGTCGATCCCGAGTCCGAACGCGACCAGGTCGCGCGGCTCAATGCCTTCAAGTCCGATCGAGACCACGCGCTGGTCGAGCAGCGGCTCGAGGAGCTGCGCGGCGCCGCTCGGGGGAGCGACAACCTCGTGCCCCACATCCGCCAGGCGCTGAAGGACCGCTGCTCGATGGGCGAGGTGTGCGGAGCGATGGAGGACGTGTTCGGCAAGTACGCGCCGACGTTCTGAGCGCGCTGATCGCGGCGCGGCCCGCCGGCTCGGGCCTGTCGGATCAGCCGGCGAGGGCTCGGACGAGGTCGCCGGCCGGCTCGACGGCGTCGAGCCGAGCGACGGTCTCACCCGCGTAGAGCGCGCCGGCGTCGATGAGCGCGGGCGGCGTACCCGGGCCCGGCGGGTTGGGAGTCAGCAGCGGCAGCGACGGCCGCTGCGCGCGCACGAGCGGAGCCTGCGCGGCTGCCGGCATCCGCGCCAGCAGTGCGCTGGCGCGGTTGAGCATTCGGATCGGCAGGGGTCCGCGCGGGTCCACGCCGATCCAGCGTCGCGTCGCCTCGTTGGGCACGACGCGGTGCGGTGCCGGCCAGCCGAGCCCGAAAAGCTCTGTGAGCACGGTTCCGTGCGCTTCTATCAGGCGCTGGCGATAGGCGGGCGTCGCGCCGGACTCCGCGGCCAGCACGAATCGCGTACCGAGCACCGCGGCCTCAGCGCCCGCCTCGAGCGCGGTCCGAACGTCGCCTGCGTCAGCGATCCCGCCGGCGACGAGCACCGGGTAGCCCGGGCCCAGCGCCGAGCGTGTGCGCTCGAGCAGCGCAAGCGCAGGCTCGGTGCCGCGGACATGCCCGCCGGCCTCCACGCCCTGCGCGATCACGGCGTCGGCCCCGGCCGATCGTGCGCGAAGGGCCTCGTCGACCGACCCGCGCTGATGGATCCAGACACCGCTGATCCGCCGCCGCGGCCGACCCCAGAAAGTGACGACCACGTCCGCGGCTTCGGCCGCGGCGAAATGCCGTGCGCCGGCGAACGGCAGCAGCAGGTTCACCGCCACCGGCGCCGCGGTGCGCTGCCGCACGGCGGCGATCTCGGCAGCCAGCACCGCCGGCGGCTGGGTCCCGATCGTTCCGAGCCCACCGGCGTCGGAGACAGCCGCGGCCAGGGCGCTGCCCGCGATTCCTCCGCCCATCCCGGCCTGGACGACGGGAACCTGCACCCCGATGCGCTCCAGCAAGGACGGCACGGCGCGATCTTACGCTCACCGTCGCCGGCCGCTCGGCTCCGCCACGCCGCAACCCGGTAGCAGGAGGCGTGCCCACCCGCGTCGAAGCAAACAGGTGGATGACTGAGCCGAGCGCCCAGCGAACCCTCGTGAAGTCGCCGCCCGAGCTGTGGGCTGAGATCAGCGACGTCGAGTCGCTTGCTCGCCACCTCGGCGCGTTCGGTGAGATCCGCATCACCCGGATGCAGCCGGAGACCACCGTCGCCTGGGAGGGCGACGTCGCTCGAGGCACGGTGGAGCTCAAGGCGGCGGGTTGGGGCACGAAGGTGACGCTGACCGCGACCCCGACGGCGCCCGCTGGGCGACCGGACACCAGCGATGCGGAGGCGGCGGCGCAGGCGGACGCGCGCAGCAACGCCGCACAACCGGCCGTCCCGCAGATCGCCGTCCCCGACGCGCAGGCGGCAGACGAGAAAGTCGCCGGTCCGCCTTCGACGGAGTGGGACTGGGTCGCGTCCGCGGAACAGAAGGTGCGCGACAGGTACATGGGCTCAACGCCGGCGGTCACCGTTCGCGGAGCGCGTCACGAGGGCGCCGGCGAAGGCTCCCCGAAGGCGTCCGAAAGTGAGCTGCCGCAGGCCGCTGCAGGGACCCCTGAAGTCCCCCGCGCGCAGACGGAAGTCGCACAGCTCGCACCGGCAGAGCCGGTGGCCGGCGATCCGGACGTCGCGTCGCTGACGCGCGGGCCCTTCGCACGCCTGCGCGCCTGGTTCACGCGGAGCCCAGCGGGCATCGACTCCGATCGAGCGAGCACCGCTCCCGCGGTGGAAGTCGTGTCACCCGCATCAGCCGCGCTCCCGACCGTTGATGCCCCGGTGGCCGAAACCGACTCCGCGCTCCCCGAGCCCAGTTCGCCGGTTGTCGAGCCCGACGCCGCCGAGCCGAGCGTCGTCGAGCCCGACGCGGGCGAACCTGCCGCGGTAGTGAACGACGCGGCCGAATCAGATGGCGAAGCGGGCATCGACGAGGGCACGATCGTCGGCATCCTCACCGGCGTGCTCGACGAGCTGGGCTCGGCGCACCACCGGCCGTTCTCTCGTAGCTGACGGGCAGTCGACCGCCTGGCGCGATCGTCCGCACGCGCCTTTCGGAGAGCCGTGACGGGCTGGGCCGGTCTACACTGCGCCGCCCCATGACCCGCCTCCAGCACCCCGAGACCTACGAAGAGAAGCTGGCGCAGCTCGCCGAGATGCGCGAGCAGGCAGCGCACTTCTCCCCCGAGGCCGAGGCCAAGCAGCACGCCAAGGGCAAGTACACCGCGCGCGAGCGGATCGAGAAGCTGCTGGACCCCGACTCGTTCCAGGAGCTCGACACCTTCGTGCGGCACCGCACGCACGACTTCGACATGCAGAAGAACCGCCCCTGGGGTGACGCGGTCGTCACCGGTCACGGAACGATCGACGGTCGCCGGGTCTGCGTGTTCAGCCAGGACTTCACCGTCTTCGGCGGCTCGCTCGGCGAGGTCATGGCCGAGAAGATGTGCAAGATCATGGACCTGGCCGCGAAGGTCGGCTGCCCGGTGATCGGCATCAACGACTCGGGCGGCGCTCGCATCCAGGAGGGCGTCGTCTCACTTGGCGCCTACGGCGACGTCTTCGTGCGCAACGTGATGTGCTCGGGCGTGATCCCGCAGATCAGCCTGATCATGGGCCCGTGCGCGGGCGGCGCGGTCTACTCGCCGGCGATCACCGACTTCATCTTTATGGTGAAGGAGACCTCGCACATGTTCATCACCGGTCCCGACGTCATCAAGACGGTCACCGGTGAGGAGGTCGGCTTCGAGGAGCTCGGCGGCGCGATGACGCACAACTCCAAGTCCGGCGTCGCCCACCTGGCCGCAGAGGACGAGGACGCGCTGCTCGAGGACACGCGCTACCTGATGTCGTTCCTGCCGCAGAACAACCTCGAGATGCCGCCGCGGATCACTCCCAGCGACGACCCGCAGCGCATGGACCCTGAGCTCGACTCGCTGGTTCCGGAGAACCCGAACAAGCCCTACGACATGCGCACGGTGGTGCGCGCGATCGTCGACGATGGCGACTTCTTCGAGATCCACGAGCACTGGGCGAAGAACATCATCTGCGGCTTCTCGCGCCTCAACGGCTACGCGGTGGGCATCGTCGGCAACCAGCCCTCACAGATGGCCGGCGTGCTGGACATCGACGCCAGCTCCAAGGCGGCGCGGTTCGTGCGCACCTGCGACGCCTACAACATCCCGATCCTCACCTTCTGCGACGTGCCCGGGTTCCTGCCCGGCACGAGTCAGGAGTGGGGCGGCATCATCCGCCACGGCGCGAAGCTGCTCTACGCCTTCACCGAGGCGACGGTGCCGAAGATCACGGTCGTCACGCGCAAGGCCTACGGCGGCGCCTACGACGTCATGTCGTCCAAGCACCTGCTCGCCGACTTCAACTTCGCCTGGCCGCAGGCGGAGGTCGCGGTCATGGGACCGGAGGGCGCGGTCAACATCATCTACCGCCGCGACATCGCCCGCTCGCCGACGCCCGACGAGCGCCGCTCCAAGCTGATGGACGACTACAAGGCCCGCTTCGCCAACCCGTACTCGGCGGCCGAGCGCGGCTACATCGATGACGTGATCGTCCCGCACGAGACCCGCCCGAAGGTGATCGCCGCGCTCGAGACGCTGCTCACCAAGCGCGTCGCCCAGCCCAAGCGCAAGCACGGAAACATCCCGCTGTAGGGGCTTGGCGGGCGTCCGCGCGCGTTGCGCACGCCCACGTCGGGCCGCCGTGCACCGGCCGCCCCTCGCCGCGGCCGAACTGCACGCCCACGTCGGGCCGTCGTCCACCGGCCGCCCCTCGCCGCGGCCGAGCTGCACGCCCACGTCGGGCCGTCGTCCACCGGCCGCCCCTCGCCGCGGCCGAGCTGCACGCTGCTCGGAGGGCGGCCCCACGCCGGGCGGGCGAGCCGCCGGCAGTTCCGGCGCGCCTTCGCGCGTCGTCAGGCGCGCTCACTTGGCATTCGGGGACTTGTCCCGGCACAGGCACCGGAGCAGCCTGCGACGCATGCCCGTCGAACCCACCGCGCACCCGGCCCAGATCCACCCGCTCGTGCCACTCCCGGGTGAAGTTCGTGCACTTCTACGCGCCCACGACGCACAACTGCACGAACCTCACGCCGATCGGCTGATATCAGCGCTCACGCAGACCCAAGCGGGCGTGATGGGGCGCCGGCAGCTGCTCGCCGCCGGGCTCACCCGCGACGAGATCGGCGGGCGTCTGGCGAGAGGGCAGCTCGTGCGTCGCTTTCGCGGGGTTTACGCGCCTGGTCATCTGCACCTCGGTCTTCACGGCCACCGCACCGCCGCGGTACTCGCGGTTTGCGGAGCGATCCTCAGCCACGGAAGCGCCGCCGCGCTTCATGGCATCGGCAGCAGCGACGGAGGCGGCCGTTGGCATGTGACCGTCGGCGCGAACGGCGGCAGAAGGCGGTTCGCGCAGATCGAGGTCCACACGTCCACCACCCTCACCGATCATGACCTGTGCGTGGTCGACGGTGTCCCGTGCACCACGGTCGCCCGCTCGATCGTCGATGCCGCCGGCCACCTTTCGCGCCCGCAGATGGCCAACATGCTCGCCGCGGCCGAGCGAGCATCTCTCCTTCACCTCGCGTCGATACGGGAGGTCCTGGAACGTGTTCGCAGTCGCCCAACCAGCGGCTACAAGCTGTTGGTCGACGTGCTCACCGAGCATCTCGACGCCGGAGCGCAGCTCAGTCGCTCCGAGGTCGAGGCTTCGCTGCGCGACATCGCCGTGCAAGCTGGATTGCCCGCGCCCCAACTCAACCGCGTGATCGCCGGCGACGAGGTCGACGCAGTCTGGCCGGACGTCGGGCTCGCGGTCGAGATCGACTCTTGGGCGTTTCACCGAGACCGCCGGGCGTTCGTGTCCGATCGCGCGAAGCTGAGGCGCCTGTTCCTGCGCGGCTTCGTGGTGCTGCCATACGCCGCCGCCGACGTGGTTCACCGACCCCGTCTGGTGGCGGCTGAGCTCATCGCCGCGCGCGCGCACGCCGAGTCGCGGGTGCCGCCGCGCGCGATCCGCGGTGTGTCCGGCGGCTGAGAGGTTCGTGCACTTCTACGCGCCCACGACACACAACTGCACGAACCGAAGCCCGCAGAGTGCTCGCCGAAACGAAACGAACCCACGCTCGACTCCGCGGACCAGGCCTCACAGCTCGACCGTCTGCGCCTGCACCCGACCCTCGCGCGCGGCCTGCAGCGCCGCCGCCGCGATAGCGAGGTCCTGGATCGCCAGCCCGGTCGAGTCGAACAGCGTGACTGCCTCAGCCGACGAGCGCCCGGACGCCTCACCCGCCAGCACGGCGCCAAGATCGGTCACGTCGGCTCGCGTGACGCGGCCGGCATCGACGGCGCCGGTCAGCTCGCCGCCATGCGAAGCCTGCGCCCACTCGTCGCAGTAGAGCTCGCACGCGGCGACCGCTTCGATCGTCGCCTCCGCCTTGCCCGGTCCATCAGCGCCGAGCATGCTCAGATGCATCCCCGGCCGCAGATCGGCCTCCGTGACGACCGGCTCGTTCCCTGGCGTGACGCATGTGACGGCGTCACATCCCAGCGCCTCGTCGCGCGAGCCGGCCCGCCACCCGCCGCCGAGCTCCGCAGCGAGCGCGGATGCCGCCGCCGGGCGCGGGTCGTGGCAGACGCCGGACTCGTAGCCCGCGGCCAGCAGGCAGCGCGCGGCCCACGCGCCGTGCAGCCCGGCGCCGACGATGCCCGCGCTCGCAGAACCGGTCGGCGCCAGCGCGAGCGCCGCCACGGCGGCGACCGCTCCGGTGCGCAGCGCCGTGACCGAGCGCGCGTCGATGATCGCCAGCGGCTCTGAGGTCGCGGCGTCCGACAGCAGCACGACGCCCATCACGGTCGGCAGGCCATTGGAAGGGTTGCCAGGGAACGAGCTGATCCACTTGAGCATCGCGAGCCCGCCGCCCAGCGCAGGCATCGCGCGAAAGTCGCCGTGCGGCGGGGCGTCCAGATAGACCTTCGGCGGCATCCGCCACTCGCCGCGGCGGTGATTCAGGAACGCCTCGCGCGTGCAGTCGATCGCCTCGCGCGCCGAGACAGCCGCGAGGACCGCTTCGTGGTCGAGGACGGGAATCGCGGGCACGGGCGCGACGATACCCTTGCGCGCGTGCCGAACCGCCGTCCACAGGTGACGATCTCAGGCCCGCCGGCCTCGCCGGAGGAGACAGCGGCCGTCGTCGCCGCGATCGAGTGCTTCCAGCGTGAGACGGCGCCCGCGCCGCCGGCGGATGAGCAGCGGCAAAACCCCTGGCAGCGCGCCGCGCTGCTGGAGGGAACGGGCCGCGAGCCCGACGCTCCCACGCCGTGGGGCGACCCCGTCAACTGGGGCTGAGCGCGTTCGCCGCCGGCGCCGGCGGTCTGAACGGCCCGACCGATGCTCACCCCGCGCCGTCGGGCCTGTCGCGCTTGCGGTCAAGTCGGCCGCGGACTTCGGTCCAGCGCGCCCGGGCATCGGCGATGAGCGTGTTCCACTGAGTCCGCACCTCTCCGTCGCTCGGCCGCTCGCCTCGCCGGATACGTCCCAGCTCGTCGCTGACCTCGCGACCTGACGCTGCGCTCACGACCACGACCACCATCGCCGCGAAGAGCGCGGAGATCAGCGCGAACACGATGCCGATGGCGCCGTAGCGACCGGCGTAGGACTCGAACAGGCGAGGCGCGTAGACCGACATGCCGACCGAGTACACGGCGAGTAGGCACGACCCCACGACGCCAAAGGCCCGCAGGTCGCGCCACGGCACGCGCTTCGCGCTGAGGACGTACCCCGACCAGATCAAGAACGCGGCGGAGAGCGGGATCAGCACCGTGGCGGCCGCGATCTCCAGGGCCCCGCGGTTGAAGAACCCTCGGATCAGGCCGGCCACCGAGCTGTAGACCATCAGCGCGCCGATCCACTTGAGGCCGTTCAGGCTGTTGCGCACGCTGAGCGGTGGCAGCTCCCACACCTGCTCGAAGAGCCGTTGCACCATGCGGGTGAAGCTCAGCACCGCGACCAGCAGGAACAGCACGCCGAAGATCCCGATGCTCGTGCTGACCCCGGCCGCCGGCGAGAACACCTGCTCCACAGACTCGGCGGCGTTCCCGTCCAGGTCGTAGCGGTCGATGATTCCGCCGGCCGCATCGCCCTCGCCGAGCTTCGGGAGAAGCGCTCCCGTGAAGATCATCAGCGGAACCAGCGCGGTGACCGAGCTGGACGCCAGCGCGATCGACCGGTCGAAGCCGGCAATGCGCTGAAAGCGGTTGACGACTCGCAGCACGAAATCCGGCCGCAGCCAGAACGTCAGCGTTCGCAGAACGCGCTCACGGTCCATTGTCAGCCTCGGCACAGCCCGCGCAGGATCGCGCCTTCATCGGACGGCCCGCGACCTTGCTCTGGCACGACCGCGCGTTCGGCTGATCAGGCGTCCCCAACCAGATAGGCCCTAACCTCCTGCGCCTCATGTTCCGCAAGATCCTGATCGCCAACCGCGGCGAGATAGCCATCCGCGTCGTCCGCGCCTGCAAGGAGCTGGGCATCCCGTCGGTCGCCGTCTACTCGGAGATCGACCGCGACGCGCTTCACGTCAAGGCCGCCGACGAGGCCTACCTGCTCGGCCCCGGCCCCGCCGCCGAGAGCTACCTCAAGGTCGACAAGATCCTCGAGGTCATCGAGCAGTGCGGCGCCGACGCGGTACACCCCGGCTACGGCTTCCTGGCCGAGAACGCGGCCTTCGCCCAGGCGCTCGAGGACGCCGGCATCACGTTCATCGGGCCGCCCGCGAGCGCGATCGAGGCGATGGGATCCAAGACCGCGGCGCGCGACCTGATGAAAAAGGCCGGCGTGCCAATCGTTCCCGGCACGACGGAAACCGTCGAGACGCTCGAGGACGCGCGCAAGATCGCCAAGGACGAGATCGGCTACCCGGTCGCCGTCAAGGCGACCGGCGGCGGCGGCGGCAAGGGCTTCCGCGTCGCGCTGACCGAGGAAGAGCTGCCGGACGCATTCGAGGGCGCCGCTCGCGAAGGCGAGAAGTTCTTCAGCGACGCCCGCGTGTACCTGGAGCGCTACCTGCCCAGCCCGCGCCACGTCGAGGTCCAGGTCATCGCCGACCGCCACGGCAACGTGATCCACCTCGGCGAGCGCGACTGCTCGATCCAGCGCCGCCACCAGAAGCTGATCGAGGAGGCGCCCGCGCCCGCCGTCGACGAGGCGATGCGCGCGCGGATCGGCGAGATCGGCGTCAACGCCGCCAAGGCCGTCGACTACGTCGGCGCCGGCACGATCGAGGGCCTGTTCCAGGACGGCGAGTACTTCTTCCTGGAGATGAACACGCGCGTCCAGGTCGAGCACTGCGTGACCGAGATGGTGACCGGCATCGACATCGTCAAGGAGGGCATCCGGGCCGCCGCGGGCGAGCCGCTGTCCGTGACCCAGGACGACGTCGAGCTGCGCGGCCACGCGATCGAGTGCCGCATCAACGCCGAGGACGCCTCGAAGAACTTCGCGCCCGCACCGGGCAGCATCGGCGACTACAAGGAGCCTTCCGGTCCGGGCGTGCGAGTCGACTCGGGCGTCGGCCCGGGCGGCCAGGTTTCGCCGATGTACGACCCGATGGTCAGCAAGCTGATCGTCTGGGACGTCGACCGCGAACAGGCCACGCAGCGGATGCTGCGCGCGCTCGACGAGTACGAGATCGAAGGCCTGACGACGCTGATCCCCTTCCACAGCACGCTGCTGCGGACCGAGCAATGGGCGAACGCCGAGACCTGCAAGGACCTCGTCGAGGACAAGGCCTGGTTGAAGACGACGAAGCTGGACAAGCAGCGCGTCGATCCCAGCGACCAGGAGGCCGTCGAGCACGGCTACACCGTCGAGGTCTCCGGTCGGCGCTTCGACGTCAAGGTCATCGGCCCGCCGTTCGCAGGGGGCGTCGGCCCTGCGCCGGCGACGGGCGGCAGGCAGCCCAGGCGCGGTGAGCGCAAGTCAGGCGGCGCGGGCGGACCGGACCTGCTCGAGTCGCCGCTGCAGGGCAACATGTGGAAGGTCGTCGTTGAGACCGGTCAGGCCGTCGAGGAGGGCCAGCTGCTCTGCATCATCGAGGCGATGAAGATGGAGAACGAGATCACCGCCCACAAGGCGGGGACGATCAGGGAGCTGCCGATCAAGGAGGGCGCCGCGATCGCCGCAGGCGACCCGATCGCGCTGATCGTGTCGGTCGACGGCGCGGGAGGCTGAGCGCCACGGCCGCGTCCGCCGGAAGCCCCGCGTCGGGCCACCGTGACGCGAGCGCCCGGCGATCCTCGCGGCGACGCTGCCGGCAGCCGGCTTTGCACTGCTCCTCGCGGCGCCCGATCTCGACGTCCACTGGGAGCACCATCCCTCCCACCTTTGGATCGTGCTGCTCGCGGCGGCGGCGGCCCTCGCGTACGCCACCGGCGAGAGCGCGGACCGGCGCGGCGACGCGCGCCTGCTGTGGGTCTCGCTGTCGTTCCTCGTCGCTGCCGGCTTCCTCGGCCTGCACGCGCTGGCGACGCCCGGCGTCTTCCTGGAGGCGTCGAACCTCGGCTTCCAGATCGCGGTTCCGGTGGGACTCGTGGTGGCGTCCGTGCTCGCCGCCGTGTCCGCGCTCCCTGACGGCCCGGGCCTCGCCCCCACCACGCGGGCACGGGCGCGCTGGCTGCGCGGCGCGCTGCTGGCGCTTCGTGCTGCTCGGACTCGACGAGGGTTGAACGCGCGTCACGCGCCGGGATAGGGTCGAACGACCGACCGGGCAGCAATCACCAGGGAGAGCCGGATGCGACGCCTGCTGCTGATGATGACCCTCACCGCCTGCGCGCTGCTGGCGGCGCCGGGCAGCGCTTCGGCGGCGGTCTGCAACTTCCAAGGACCGGGCTCCCTGTGGCACGCCTCGGCGAACTGGGACTGCCTGGTGATCCCGGACGGGGATGACACCGCGAACATCGGCGCGGGCGACAACGTCACGGTCGACCAGGCCGAGAGCGCCGCTGCGCTGAACGTCGACGGCGGCGGCCAGATCACGTTCAGCGGCAACCCGACGCTTGCGGTCTCAGGCGCCGCGTCGATGACGAGCGGCACGCTGACGGGCAACGGCACGGTGTCTGTGGCCGCGACGGGAACGTTCACCAAGTCGACCGGTAGCGGGTTGTTGATCACCAACGCCGCTGACCTGGTGCTGAACGCCGACGGCGTCCACGACGGCGGCGCGGTCTGCCTGCAGGACGGCGGTGGTGGTGACCCGAACCTGGTGATCAACGGGCAGTACGCGATCACGACGGGTGCCGACACCAACGCGTTCAACTGCAACGGCGGCCTCGACGCTCCTGCGGTGGTGATCAACCCCGGCGGACTGCTGACCAAGGATGCGGCCGGCCTCACGCAACTCCTCACGCCGATGGACAACGACGGGCAGATCATGTCGGACGCCGGGACGTTGAGCCTGTTCGGCGGTCAGGCGGGCGGCGTTTCTTCCGGCCTCTATGCGACAAGTGCGGGCGCGACGACGAACTACGGTTCGGTGCACACGCTCGGTGGCACAGGGGTCATCACGGGCGCCGGGATCACGATGATCTCAAGTGACGTCACCGTTCCGGCGGGCGCGGGCTTCACGCCGACGACGGTGACCCACACCGCTGGGACGCTCACGCTCGGTGGTGTCGCCCCGACGTTGGCGCCGACGACCTACAACCTGCAGGGCGGCACGCTGCAGAGCACCCGGCCGCTAGCGCCGACCGGCGCTTTGAACGTCACCAGCGGCGTGCTGCAAGGCAACTTCAACACCACGATCACGGGCCCGACCACGTTCTCCAAGACGACCAGCGGGCAGCTGACGGTGCAGAACGCCGCGGACCTGATCTTGAACGTCAACGCCAGTCATGACGGCGGGAACATCTGCCTGCAGGACGTCGGCGGCGGCGACCCCAGCCTGCAGATCAACGCGCAGCTCACGGTCACCCAGAACAGCGACATCAACGCCTTCAACTGCAACGGCGGCCTCGACACCCCCGCGATCCTGATCAGCGCGACCGGACACTTGATCAAGGACGGCGCGGCGAGCAAGCAGTTCCTCACACCGATGGACAACGACGGCTTGGGCTCAAGGGGTCGTCGCAACACCGGGTATTTGGTGAGCGAACCGTAGCGGGTGAAATGTCAGCTCAGAGAGCTCGGGTGCTTCCGCGTGGCTGTCGTCGCGGAGGATCGCCCGGAGGGCGA
>Ga0247727_10000701_pt1 | contig 82218 bp, 131 predicted proteins | sample WisWelCaveWW1625_FD_202498 | JGI IMG/M metagenome (GOLD analysis project Ga0247727, IMG submission 202498) | Biofilm microbial communities from Wishing Well Cave, Virginia, United States - WW16-25 | ecosystem: Environmental > Aquatic > Deep subsurface > Groundwater > Cave microbial mat...
GCCGCTGTTAACGGCAAGGTTCCAGGTTCGAGTCCTGGTGCCCCAGTCGCGGGCCCGGTCAACAGCAGGGCGTTGTCCGCGCACGACGGGACGGCGTGGGTGGATTGGCTGGACACCGGGGTGGCGGCGCATGGGTGACAACGCGGCGGAAGTGGCGCGGGCGGTGGCTGCCGACAAGGACCGCGTGCTGGCGGCCGTGCTGCGCGTGGTGGAAGGCGACCCGCACCTGTGGGGCTTGCGTCCGTGCCAATCCTGCCAGGCCGTCACGGACTTGGCCGGGCGGCCGTTCGGCTGCAACGTCAAGGCCGCGCACGCGGCACGGGCCGGTGACGGCCGGACGCCGGGGGCGGACGGGTGAAGCCGGGGCGCGACATGGCGGAAGGCTGCATTGCCGTTGTGGTCCTGGCGTTCTTTGCCTGGCTTGCTGGCCTTGGGTTTCAGGAAATGCAGGACGTGCAGCAGCGGCAGCGCAACGCGCGCCGCGCCGAAGCCATGCAGCCGCGCAGCACGGCCGCGTCCTGGGCGCTGTCCCCGGTCAACCCGGCTGGCTTGCTGCGCCCGCGGACGGCCGCGCCAAGCGCCCCGGCGCGCAGCCCGGCACGGTCCTACAGGATTTTGCGGGGGTACCACTGATGGCCGACAAGGCGGACGTGGCGCGCAAGGTCAAGGCGCTGCTGGCAGTGGCGGCAGACGGCAGCGGGGCTACACCGGCTGAAGCCGCCACGGCGGCGGCGCTGGCCGCCAAGCTGACGACGCAGCACGGGCTGGTGTCGGACGATTTCAAGGACGCGCCGCGCGCCGCGCGCGCCCCGCGGCGCGAACCGCACATGGACCCCAGCATGGCCCCGCACGTGTTCGTGCGCGTGGTCTTGCAGGACGCGGGCATTGACCCGGCGGACCTGTTCGGAAATGGGTCAAACGCGACGACCAGCAGCGGTTTCTTCGGAATCTTCACCGGGGAGCGCGGCGGCTGGTGGACCGGCGAATGGTAGGCACTGCGGGCTACGTTCTGGCGGGGGCGCTGGGGGCGCTGGCGTCAATGGCGGTGGTGTGGTTCACGGGCTGGCTGAAAAGGTCCGCCAATGGCGTGTCCAGCTGCCCCCTATGCCACGGGGCCGGGGTGGTGCCGGAAATGACCAAGCTGCGCCGGGTGCCGCTGCGCGAAGCCCTGCGCGGCCCGCTGCCGGACCCCGGGCCGCCGCCTGACCGCCCGCACAACATGCTGCCGTCGGATTTGGTGCCCAAAAAGCCTTGCAACAGTTTTTCAAGCTGTTGCGGCGGGAAAGGACCGTGTTCTGGCTGATTTTCAAGGGTTGGCGAAGGCGGCACGTGGCGCGCTGCAACGTGGAACTGCGCTGGTGCTGGACCTGCGACGGCGGCAGGCGCTACTACGGCCCGGCGGCGCTGCTGGACTTGGCGGTGGCCGCCGCGGGCGTGTACGCGGCCTGGGCCAAGGCGCTGGGCCCGGTGACGCAATGATGGCGGCGCTGCTGGTGCTGGGCGCGGTGGTGGCCCTGGGCGTGGTCATGTCCGGGCGGTGCTGGACCTGCGGCGGCCACGCGCACAGCCACGCCATGGCGCGCTGGCTGGGGCCTATCAAGGCGTGGGGCGACGGCAGCGGCGCGCCCGGCCGCTGGTGCGGGGTCTACCTGGGGCCGCTGCGGCTGCACCGGAAGTGGCAGGACGACCTGCCCGCGGACGCCCAGCCGTGCTTGGTGGCGCACCTGGAAACCGGCGACAGCTGCCGCCGGGTGGCGGCGCTTTACGTGCGGGGGCTGGGGCCGGTGGAAACACAGCCGTCCTGGTGCGGCGGTCGGAAATGACCACGGACCTGCACGCCTGCTGGGAACGCGGCTTGGTGGGCTATCGCAATGGCCGCGCGCTGCACCACCCTGGCCATGGCGGGCGCGTGCTGTGCGAGGGCTGGGGGTCCGGCTGGCACGCGGCCCAGGCCAAGGCCGCCAAGCGCGGCAACCCATTCCCCGCCGGTGACGGCGCGCACACCGCGGATGCCGCCTGCGGGGTTCCGCCGTACCTGGCGTGCCCGTTCTGCTGGGAGGACGATTTTGACCAGGTGGGCTTAAAGGGCCACCTGACCAACGGCTGGTGCGAACCCTACAAGGACTTGGACGTGCGACCAGCGCCGCTGTCGGCTGCCGCGGCGGCCGACGAAACGGGCGTGCTGCGGGTGAACAACGCGGAACTGCGCGCGGTGCTGGAATCGGAAGCGCCCTGCACCTGCCGACCAAACGGCTTGGGGCCAGGCAAGCCGCTGCGCTGCCTGCGCTGCCGACTGCTGCACCCGCAAGAATCCGACCCCATGCGGGACGGGACGCAGTAAAAAGCCTGGCTTGACAATTACCAGTAACAGGCTATAATGTCCAGCATGGGGCCTGTCTGTTGCGCGTGCCTGTTCCGGGTCTTTTTCTTCGCGCTGCCGGTGTCGGCCATGTTCGTGCTGGCGTCCACAGAAAATGAAATGCGGTGGCTTGCGCCAAACGTCCGCACCGTCGGCGGGCCGCTGCTGTTCTTGAACATGCTGGTGGCCGTCTGGCAGGCACGCGCAGGCGTGCTGCACCTGGACACCCACGCTTCGGCGGCGCGTTAATGGACGGGGTGAAGGCGGACACGCGCAACGGCTGGCAGGTTTCAAAAAAGCTGGTCCACCTGTGCTTGGCCACCCACGTGCCGACCAAGTGGGTGGCCGTTGACCTGGAAACTGGGCACGTGTGGAACGCCAATCAGGACGGCTGCTGGGTCACGCCGGATTTGCCGACGGCGGAAGAAACCCTGGCGAAGGTGGCGCGGGCTTGCCTTGAAGCGCGGGCAAAATCGGCCGGGCCGCTGCCGCCCCCATGACGCCCCCGGAGACCTGCTGGAGGGCCGGGTGGGACGGCCACGCGGCGAAGCTGGACACGGCGGCGCGCGCGGAAGCGGCGTGCTGCGCGGCCTGGGACAGCGGGTGGGCCGCCGCTGCGGGCGGCACGCTGCGGGACGCCAACCCGTACGTGAAGAAAGCCCACGGCCTTGGCGGTCTGCCCGACGACGCCCACGCGCCGTCCATGTGCTGGGCCGCGGGTTGGTCCTACTACATGGCGGGGGGCGGGCAGAACGACCGTGACGGCTGGAACTGCGCGGATTGGCTTGCGGGCTGGAATGCGGCGGCGGGCGGCAATCGCAAGGAAGCGAACCCGCACGCAGCGGTGACGGTGGGCCCGTGACGCAGTACGCGCGGAACACGACGGTGTCGTGCGAAAAGTCAAAGGTGGAAATCGAACGGACGCTGACGCGCTACGGGGCCACGCACTTTTCCTACGCCACCATGCCCGAAGGCGCTGTGGTCCAGTTCGTCAAGGGCGGCAAACGAATCCGCTTCCTGGTCCCCATGCCCGCGCGGCCGGACGAAGGCGTGCGCGGCGGACCAGCGGCGTTCGTGCGGTGGGAAAAATCGCAGCGCCAGAAATGGCGCGCGCTGGGGCTGGTGATAAAGGCGAAGCTGGAAGCTGTGGCGTCGGGGATTTGCACGTTCGAGGAGGAATTCTTGGCGCACATAGTCCTGCCGAACGGGCAGACGGCCGGGCAGCACGTCATTCCGCTGATAGAACGGGCCTACGAATCCGGGGAAGTGCCTATGCTTGGCTGGGGGGGGTGAAATGCTGAACGACAAGCAGCTGGTGGGTGTAACCGTGCTTAAGGGTGGGACGGTCAACGCTTGGGCGGTGCTGGCCTGGACCCCGGCCGCGGCGGTCCTTGGCGCGCTGGTCTTGCTGGCCGTCAGGGGCTTACCGGCCGACGTGACGGGGCCAAACGGCGAAGCCCTGGGGTGGGACGTAATCGTTTTGCTGGGGCTGCTGTGCGTGGTGCTGGTCAACGCGGTGCTGGCGCTGGCGGCCGATTTCTTACCCCCCGACAAAGACCTGGCGGCGCGCGGCGCGCTGCTGGAACCCGTGAAGCTGGCTTGCATAGGCATGACGCTGTGGGTGGCTTTCCGGCTGGTGGTGTTGTGGTCCTTGGCCATGTCCGAATTGACCGGCCTGGCGACCCACGACCAGGTGCGGCGCGCGGCTGGCGGACCAGGGGACGCCGTGCAGCCGGTGGTGGCTGCGCCATGACGCCGCCGGAAGGCGCGGTGCCGGGGGACGGCGCGCAGAAGCCGTCGGCTGCCGTGATTCGCCAGCGGCTTGACGAACACGACGCTGACGCGCGTTCGTGGTTGGAAACCGTCACGCCGCGCGACGTTCGCCACCTCCTCGACGAACTGGACGCGCGCAACGCCAGTTGTCTAAAGCATGAAGGTCACGAGCATTGCGTTACGCCGTGCGATTCCATCAGGATTCAGGAGGCGAATCACAACGCCTACCTGACCGCGAAGGACCGCGCCGACGACCTTGAATCCGAACTCACCTTGGTCCGGGCGGCCCTTCAGACCGTCGTAGCCCGTTGGACAACACCGGGCGAGCCTGACTTTTCGGAGCTGGATTTGTCTATGGCAAAGGACGCCCTATCCAGACCCGCCCGCGCCACCAACGACAGGGCTGCGCTGGAAGCCGTGTTCCAGGCCGCGTGGAACCTGAACCATGGGAAGCACGACGGGCACGACGGGAAGGCGGAAGTGGCGCTGGCCGAATCCGTCGCAAAGGTCAAGGCCATACGCGGTGGGAAACCGTGACGAATCCGAAGGGGGCCGTTGGTGGCGCGCAGAAGGGGCTGTACGTTTCATGCGCCGCCTTGCACGTGGACGCGCGCGGGAATCGTGTCCAGTGCCCGGACGGCAAGCCCCCCAGGGAACCCGTGGTTCTGTTGTGCCCGAAGTGCGGCAACGACATGAAACCAGGAAGGACGCCGCCCTGCGACACATGCGACTGTCCGAAGCCGCAGCTTGCGCCGCAAATGTGCGGGCAATGCGGACAGGCGATTTCAGCGGCGGCCTGCGGCCCGACCCACGCCGCTGCGGCCCGCGGGGCGGGGCTGGACGCGCCGTGACGCCAGCGGAACAGGCGGTGTTGGTGCTGGTGGTGGCCGTCGTCGTTGACGGCTTGGTGGCCTGTGGCCGGGCGCGGGCGGCGCGGGCGGCGCTGGCGGCGCGGCGCGGACCATGGGGCAAGCTGCTGTGGCGGTGGGCCGGTGGCTGGCGGCGCGACGGCCCCGCCTTGGCCGCGCTGGCGCAGGTCTACCACGACCGGGCGCGGCAACAGGACCGGACGAACCGCGGGGACGGCTGACGGTGACCCGCAGACCCAACGACTATGCGACTGGAAACGCCAGACCAAACGGCTGGCCCAGGGTGCAGAAGCGGGCGGTTGCCCCAGGCGCGTGCCCCCGGCGTACGCAGCCTGGACGGCCGACCGAACAAGAACACCGGCATGACGCCGGTAAGGGCATAGCCCAAAACAGCCTGACCCGCCACCGGCCTGGTGACCGCGCGGAACGCGACCGCGCGCCGAACGGCCCGGACGGCGGGCAGGCCCAGGGCGCGCTTGGCGGCTGTCGCTGGTGGCTGCCGTAGCAGCGGCGCGGCATTGCGGGCGCTACGGCCCCGCGGCGCGCGCCACAGCGCCCGCTGGCGCGCCTGCCGCGGCGGGGCAGCCGGACGCAGCCCATGGCCGCCCCAGCGCCCCCAGGAAGGCCCGCCAGCGGCCCGCGGCGCGCCCGGCGGCCACCAAGCCCGGCACCGGCCGCCCGTGACCGTCCTGCTGGTGTTCTGCCCAGCCTGCGGCACCGGGGAAGCCGTGGACGCCGACCGCCACCCGTCACCGGACCTGCAATGCGACGGCTGCGGCGGCGCGCGCGAAGCCTTCCTGCTGACCCAGCCATGCCCAGCGCAACAGCCCGGCCGCCCCAAAAGGAACGGCTGCGGGAAGCCCCAACAGCTGGCAGAAAACGACCAGGATTTGACCCCCAAAAAAGCCCCGGTTTCCAGCCCCCGCCGGACCAAGAAAAAGACCCGGCGGACGGGTCCGTGAAACGACCAGCTATGCTACAAGCATTGCTTAAGCATTGCTTAAGCATATGCTACAAGCATTGCTTAAGCATTGCTTCAAGCATAGATTTGGCCATGCTACAAGCATTTTAAGCATAGAAAAAAGGGGGGGTAAATGACACCGAAGGCTTGGCATGTAAATTGCCAGGAATTGCTTAAGCCTGCCACCGATGTAGGAAATTCCACACTCACGGAATGCTTCAAGCATTGCTTAAGCATTGCTTCAAGCATAAAACGGGGGGGCCATGCTACAAGCATTGCTTAAGCATGTTTTAGCATGAAAAACCGCAAAAGCCGGGCGACTATATAAAGACTCTGTACGCCGTTAATGCCGGTTGTGCAAGCCGTTGAGAAAAAGAGAGAGATAAAAAAACGAACGGACTCTCTCGTCCCCTTCAAAAAACGACCCGAAATCCACCACCCGAAACCCAACGGAACCACCCAAAAACCACATGGACCTGCACCCACAAAATGACCACACGGAACTGCTGCCCAAACAGCCCCATTTCAACCCTTCCCTTTCGGCACTGGATTCCTGGTACGTCATGCTGCTAAACTACCCCCACGGCCGGACCAGGTCAACGAAAGCCGAACGCCGGAAAGACCGTTACGAAGTCTTGAACGAAGCCGGTCAAGGTGACCGTCAAGGCACTGTTCGACTTGGACCTGGAACAGTCCAGCTGCCGGAAGGTCCGAACGCTGGAATGTCGAAACGCCCGAACACCGCAAAGCCTGAATGTCGGGAAGTCGGTGCGCTGGTCGGCTGGTGCTTTGGTGTTGACGTGGACTTGTCCGCAGTGGTAGACCGCAAAGGCAGGTGAACGAACATGGGCCAGGCAGAAGGCAAGACGCAGAAGGTCGGCAGCAGGTACCCGCGTGAGCTGGTGCTGCGCGCTATCCAAGCGGTCAACGAAGGCGCGACCCTGACGACGGTGGCCAAGGATTTCAAGGTGGCCCCGAACGTCGTCAAGTATTGGGTGGACAACGCCGACAGGTTCATGGGCCCGGCTGGCATGAAGGCCCTGACCTTCGGCACCGGCCTGGACGACCACACGCGCCAGCAGTTCCACCGCATAGGCTGGCAGTCCGTCTACCTTGCCCTGCGCGTGGCGCGCGTGAAGTTCAAGACGGCAACGCTGACCGAGATTTCAACCTTCATTGCCAACACCGTTGACCGCCTTGGCAAGCACGCCAGACCGACCGACGAAGAACGCCGCAGCGGCGACGGTGGCGAATCACCTATCAAGTCCGCGGCAAGCCGCGAAGCAGGGCGTGCCTTCAGCCAAGTGGAAGCCATGGTGGTGCGCATGACGCAGCAGCGGGAAGGGCCGGTGGAAGAACCCCAAGGTGAGCGCGAAGAGCCAATAGACGCTACCACACCGACGCCTGCGGAACCGGAACCAGCAGCGACGGACCCGGCCACCACGACGGACAACAAACACAACACCGACGAACCACCCTTGACCTAATAGCCCATTATGTCAAGGCGCATGAAGGGACATTGCCCAGGGTGAATGATGGAGGCCGGAAAAATGAGGCGTCGGAGGCGCATACTCCTGCTGACCACAATTTTTTCATTTGCAAATCTGATATTTTCATTTGAAAATTTTATTTGAAAAAGCCGGTCCAGAAATCCTTTGCAAACAGTTGCAGCCGTCCATTCTTTCAACCCCCACCGTCTTAAAGCCTTGAACTTCGATTGCGACCCTGGTACCATAGCGTCCGTGACCAGTCCTGGTGTGGGAAACGCGGGGTGCAGTTCCATGTTGAAGTGCGGACGTTCAGGCCGGTCAACGGTCCAAAAAAAAATCCGGTCGGAACGGCTGGGTGGTGTTCGTCCCGTGGCGCGGGGCGGTGGCGTCCGTGGCGGGGCGTGCGTTCTTTCGTGGTGCCAGGAATCGGACGGCGGCGCGGCGTTCGCGCTGGCGGACGTGGGTGTGCGGGGGGGCTGGGCCGCGGGAAAAAAAATCCGAACGGCGGCGGGGCGCGGCGGGCCGCTGGTCCCGCGGGGCGCGCTGGCTGGGGTGGCGTTCGTGGTGACCGGCTGCCGGGTGGCCGCGTTCCCGGTCCCCGGTCCCGCGGCGCTTGGTCGGCTGGCCGCGCGCTTGAAGCCGCGGCGGCGCGCGGGGTGCGCATGAAGCGGCTGGCGGTGCGGCCGGTGCGCGGCGCGCGCGGGCGGCTGGTCCTTGGGCTGGACATGGGCTGCGGCCGGGACAGGGCGGCGGCGGTGGTGGTGGCCCGCGCGCTGGTCAACGGCAAGCCCGCCTGGTCGGTGGTGCGCTTCGGGGTCGGTCAGGCCGCGGCGGCCCGGGTGACCCGGTGGTGGGCGGCCCGCGGGCGGGGCGGCGCGGTGCCGCGCGGGGCCGCGGCGCTGGCGCGGCGGGCGGCGGCGTCCGCCGCCGGGTCGCGCCATTCCCTGGCCCGGGCCGTGCGGCTGGCGCGCGCCCCAGCGTGGGCGGCGGCATGACCGCGCGCTGCGGACACGAAGCCTGCGGCCGGGCAGCCAAGACCATGACGCCCCGGGTGCCGCGCTGGCTGCCGGTCCTTTTCGCCGGGGTGTTCTTCGGCGGCGTGGCCGGGCTGGCGGTGCGGACCTTCACGGACCACGGCCCGGGGCGCGTGGCCGGTGCGCTGGCCGCGGCGCTGCTGCTGGGCTGGGCCGTTAGGGGGGCCAGGTGAACCACGCCCGGGTGCTGCTGGTTGACGACACGCGCCTGTCCCCAAGCGCCGCGGCGCTGGCCTTCGCCGTCGTCCACGCGGTCCACGCCGCGCCGCCCGCGCCGCCGGTCCCTGGTCTGCCGGACGCCACCGGCCTGCCAGCGAAAGCGGCGGCACGGGCGCGGCGGGCGCGCGCGAAAACCGGGTGGGGGGTGCCATGGACCCGTCCATAAAAGAACTGGTGTCCTGGTGGAACGCCCAGCCAGAAACCTTCCGCGCCGCCTGGCGCGAACGCAGCCCGGACGTGCCATTTTTGAAAGCCGTGCGCGCCGACTACGCGCGGCGGGCGGTCTGACCCGTGGCTGGCAAGCACACCTGGTCCTTGCACTGGTGGACGGGCGGCGACAGGGCCATGTGCAAGCGGCTTCTGCCGGACGTGCCGAACTTCCCGGTGGCGCTGCAACGGGACGATTCCACCTGTTACGATTGCCTGACCGCGAAGCTGCCGAAGCCAGACATTTTCCACTGGCAAATGCGCACCGGCAAGGCCATGTGCGGAATCAAAATCAACCTGGAAAAGCACCTGATTTCCTTCGACATAGAAACCGTCACGTGCATGAAATGCGTGGCAGGAATCGAACGCTGGCGGGATAAGGGCATTGCCCGCTGGAAGAAAAAGCGTTGGCTGCGGCAGCGGCACGCGCGGACGGCGCGGGGGCGGTTCGGGGTGCAGGCATGAAACGACGCGCGGCCGTTGGACCCAAAACCAAAAAATCCGCTCGAACGGCCCCAGGCGCGCATTCGGCCGGGCGCGCGCGGCGCGCGCCGCCGGGCTTGGTGGCGCGCGCCGCGCGGGACCTGCTGGACGCGGCGGTGGCGCGCGTGGCGGCGGCGGCCGTTGACCGGGCGCTGGCTGGCGGGCCGTTCCATTACGGGGAACCGGGGGGCTTGTCGCTGTGCGGCAAGCGGCTGGACAACCTGGTGGACCGGCACACCAAGCTGGCGCAAGCCGTGTCCTGCGCCCGGTGCCGGGCCGCCCGGGATTGGGGCGCGGCGGTGGCGGCGGCTGTGGCCGGGGGGTGGCGGTGAAGCCAGGCGGCGTGCCGGTCCCGCTTGGCGCGCGCGGCCCGGGGGGCTACCGGCGCGGCGCGGCGCGCGTGACCGTGACGCTGCGTGGGGTGGGGCTGCCGTTCCGCGAAGCGGCGCGCCGCGCCCTGGTCATGCGCATTGACGCGGCCACCCGGGAAGCCGTGGCCAAGGTTCTGGCGGGCTGCCAGTCCCCCCGCCGCAGCATGTCGGACTACGTGCGCGCGCGGCGCGCGCTGAACCATGCCCACTACGCCGGGACCAGGGATTGGTTTTCGGCGTGCGGCCGGGGGCTGTCGCCGCTTTGGGACAGCGTGACGCCGGACCACGCCGCGGTGGACTGCAAATCATGCCGCCGGACCAAGGCGTGGCGGCAAGCAGCGCGGCCAGGCCCCGCGGCGGCGCGGCCGGTCGCGCGGCACGCGCGCCACAACTGGGGTGGACCTTGTGCCTGAAAAATTGACCACAGCCGCGCTGTCTGAAATCATGGCCCGCCGCCTGGCCGTCACCGGCCGCGACACGGGGCTATGGTCCTTCGACCCCGAACGTCTACAGGGGACCACGTGGGTGGACGCGGTGGTGTGCAAAAGCCAGAACGGCGACCAGTTCAAGGTTGCCGAAATAATGCGCCCGCATGACGGCTATTTTATTGCCCATGCCCATGCGGACATTGTGGCCCTGCTGGAAGAACTGGCGGCCGTGAAGCTGGAACGCGACGTGGCCAACATGAAAACAGGGATTGCCACCGCCCTGCGCGACCTGTCGGCCCGCAGCGCGGACGACGCAAAGAACGAATTGGCGGCCGTGCTGCAAGCGATTCAACCGCCGCCCGGGCCGGACGATTACCAGCCGCAGGTCCCGACGGAACCGACGCCAGCGGCGCTGGCTGTAAAAAACGGGCGCTGCCCGGCCCATGGGGCCAATGCGCACCAGGGCTGCGTGGCCTGCGCCCTGGCGCACGCGCTGCGCGGCGTGCAGCACCGCCTGCTGGTAGCGGACAAAGCCTGCATGGATTTAGCCGACAAGTGCGCCAGGCTGGAAAGCCAGCTGTCGGAAATACGCGCGCTGCGCGCGGCGCAGAACGCCGCGCGGCCGGTCGGCGGGTAGACGGGACGGGGGGGGAAATGGACGACAGGGTGAAGTTCAAGGTGGGGGACATGGTGTGCTGGACCAGCAGCAGCGCCGGGACGACGCGCAACAAAACCGGCCGCGTGGTGGCGGTCATGTCCCCAGGGGTGAAACCGCAGCGCAGCAATTTCTATTCCGACCAACGGTACAACCACACCGGGTTCGGTCTGCCGCGGGGTAGCTTCAGCTTCCTGGTGGCGGTCCTGCGCCGCGGCGCGCGCGGGCAGTCCTTGAAGCCGACCTTGTACTGGCCGCGGGTTTCCGCGCTGCGCGCGGCGGCGGTGGCACCAATGCCGGTTCCCGGGCTGCTGGCATGACCGACAAAAAGCGCGGCTTGGCGCAGGCGTGCGTCGTAATCGGCGGCTGCGTAGGAATTCTGGCCGTTGGCGTAACGGTGGCCGGGCAGCCGTTGTGGGTGCAGGTGTTCGTCGGCGCGGCGGCGGCGTCCGCGGGTGTTGTCGGCCTGGCTTGGCTGGCCGATTATACGACGCGGGGACCGCTGCCGGGGACGCGACCTTGACCTGGTACCTTCTGCTGGCCGCTGCCGGGCTGGTCATAACAACGGACCCCGGCGAAGCCTGCCGCGCGCTGCGCGCGCCCGGGAAGGAACCGGCGCGCGTGGTGGAAGTCACGGTGACCATGACGACCTGCGGGTGCCCGGCGTCCGCGCCGTTCTGCACGATTGCCTGCGGCGACAACAGGCCGCAGCTGTCGGCGCGGCTTGTGAAATCGTGCGCTTACGCCGAAGGCCACGCTGTCACCAGCGTGCCGCAGCCGGTCATATCCTGGGAACCCGGGCGGTGGGTGTTCGACCAATGAAGGCGCTTTCTTCCAACGGCCGCCGCGTGCGCGTGCTGCATGTCGGCGCGGGTGGCGTGGCGCGCGCGGCCGGGCTGCTGGCCGCGGCCGGGGCCGCCGCGGCGCTGGGCTACAGCGGCACGGCCGCGCGCGCCGCGGGCGCGGCGTTCATGGCGGCGCGCCTTTGGCTGGCCGGTGGCTGGGCATGACCACGCACCTGGTAGCCCTGGCGACTAAGCCGCTGCTGGTCGGTGAATTCAACCCCTACGGCACGGGCCCGGATTTCGCGCTGTACCCGGCACCGTCCGGGTGCGCGGGCTGGCGGCTGTGCTGCAAAATCTTGGACATCGCCCCGTCCGACTACCTTGCCCGCTTCGACCGCGCCAACCTATGCGTCGGGCGCTGGTCCATACGCGAAGCGCGCCTGGAAGCCGCGCGCCTGCTGACGACCGGCACGGGCCCGGTGGTGGTGCTTGGGGCGAAGGTGTCCGCGGCGTTCGGCCTCGCGTTTGAACCCTACGCCAACACCACCCTGGGCGACCCGGTGCGCGCCGCCGTAATCCTGCCGCACCCGTCCGGCCTTTGCCGCCTTTGGTGGGAACCCGGCGCGTACGAACGCGCGCGGCGCGCGCTGAACATTGCCAGGGTGAACCTGTGACCAACGCCACCACCAGCAAGGACCGGCCGCACGCGGCGCGGCTTGCCGCGGCGTACTACCTGGGCAAGCACACGCTGGGGTACGACCGCTTCACGGAACTTCACGCGGGCTGGCTGGACCTTCTGCTGCGCCATAAAAAAATCGTGCTGGTAGCGCCGCCCGGCCATTACAAATCCACGGTGGCGACAATCACCTATCCGCTGTTCAGGTTGACGGAGGACAGGAACCTGCGGATTATGATTATCAACGAAGTCCTCGAAAACGCCAAGGCGTTCCTTTCGGAAATCAAGGGGCACCTGCGGGACAATGAAGAATTCCGTGCGGCGCACGGGACCTGGCACATGGACGCGGACGCCTGGACCGCGGACAAGATTCAGCTGCGCCGCGACGTAATCCGAAAGGAACCGACGGTGGCCGCGGTCGGCGTGCTGGGCACGCTGGTGTCCCAGCACCCCAACCTGATAATCGTTGACGACCCGTGCAGTGGGCGCAACACGCAGACCCACAGCCAGCGGGAAAAAGTCTGGCAATGGTGGCGGCGCGACCTAATGCCCCGCCTTGACGCCAACGACCCTGAAGCGCAAATAATCGTCGTGTCCACCCGCTGGCACCGCGACGATTTGGTGGGCCGGATAAAAGCCGACGAAGGGTACAAGGATTGGAAGATTGTTGAACTGGCCGCCGAATGGAAGGACAAGGCTGGAAAGCAGCAAATCCTTTTCCCCGAAAAATTCACGCCCAAGACGCTGACCGACCTGCGCGGGACGTTGGGCACGGCGAACTACCATTGCATTTACGGCAGCAGCCCGGAATCGGTTTCCGGCACAGACTTCAAGCCCGCGTGGCTGGAACAGGGCCGGTATGATAAACTTCCCCCGGACTTGACCGTGTTTGCTGGCGTTGACTTGGCCATCGGCAAGACGCAGCGAAACGCGGCCTTCGCCTGGTGCGTGCTGGGCGTGGACATGAAGCGCGGGGACGGGTACGTGATAGAAGCGTACCGGGACAGGCTGCCGTTTGCGGAACAGCTGAAGGCGGTCAAGCGGCTGAACCGGCTGCACCACCCGCGGTGTATTATAATCGAGTCCAACGCCTATCAGGCGGTGTTCACGGAGGTTTTACGGACGGACAAGGAATCGCGGCTGCTGCCGTTCAAGCCGTACAACACGGTGGGCGACAAGCACGCCCGGCTGCGCGGGCTGGCACCGCTGTATGAAGCGGGCGCGCTGCGGCACCCGCGGACGAACGCCGATTGGCTGGACAACCTCGAGCAGGAAATGTTGGGGTTCCCTGACGGGACGCTGGACATGATGGACGCGGAATGGCTGGCGTTGCAGGGCGTGGAATTGCAGCGCAACGAACCGCGCATAGGCCATGCCGACGACACCGACGACATGGACAAAGACGACGACGGGGAAGGCGCAGGGCGCGGGCAGGCCGACAGGCACACGGCCGGGCACGGCGCTGGTGCGGGGGTATAACATGGGCTTGCGCATGACGATTTCAAAGGCGCTTGACCGGCTGCTGCCGGGCGCGCCTGCCGCGCCGGACATTGCGCTGGCCGCCGAAGCGCCTGCCCGCGCCCGCACCTTCCACGCCACGACCGACGGCGGCCAGGACCACGCCGCGGCGCTGGCGGTTCTGGAACCGCTGCGCGCCGAACTGGTGAAGCAGGGCAAGGGCCAGCAGACTTTGGCGGCCACCAGCATGGGCATGAACCTGGGCGTGGAACCGGACATGCCTTTCAAGGTGCTGGACGAAATGCACGAGCAGTCCAGCTGGGTGCGCGCCGTGGTCAGCGTCATTGTCCGCGCGGTCACCGCCAAGGGCTGGACGCTGCGCCCGCTGACCACGGACGCTTCGCCGGAAAACGAAAAGGTGCTGCGCGCGTTCTTCAACAACCCCAACCCGCAGGCCACGCTGGTGGAACTACTGGACGACGTGACGCGCGATTGCCACGTGTACGCGAACGCCTTTTGGGAACTGGTGCGCGGGACGGACGGAAAGCCGCGCGAACTGTGGACGCTGGACGCCACGACCATGCGCGTGCGCATTGACAGCCACGGCCTGGTGACGGGCTACGTGCAGGTGCCCGGCCTGTCCACGCAATCTGGCGCTGGCGTAACCGTGGAGTTCGTGCCCAATGAAGTCATCCACGTGGCCCTTGGCACCAAGGGGTCAAGCGTCTACGGCCACCCGCAGCTGGCGTCCTTGGTCCTGCCTATCACCGTGGACAAGTTGGCCCAGGTCTACAACCGGGCCTTTTTCAACAACGGCGCGAAAATCCGGGTGGCGTACGTGATGAAGGATGCGACACCGGAACAGGTGGAGCGGAACCGGGATTACCTGCGCGCGCGCGCCAAGAACCTGGACATGGCCCAGGCCGACCTGGTGCTGGAAGGCCAGGTGGAAGTCAAGCTGGTGGGGACCACGCAGAAGGACATGGAATTTCTGGAACTGCGCGTGTTCACGCGGGACGAAGTTCTGGCCGTCTACGGCGTCCCCCCCTCCATGGTTTCCATCATCGAAACCGGCAACATCGGTTCCGGCACCGGCGACACACAGCGGCAGAACTTCTACGAGGAACTGGTGGGGCCGTTCCAGCGGCGAGTGGCGGAACGCTTGACGAAGGCCGTCATACGCGAAGGCTTCGGATTCCACGACTGGGCCTTTGAATTCAACGCCCGTACCATAGACGAAAAAGCCCAAGCCGAAATCTTCGGCCTGTATATCAGCAGCGGCGTGCTGCGCGCGGAAGAAGTCAGGCCGCTGGTTCTGGCCAGCCTGCCGCAGCTGCGCAAGGCCATGGGCATTGGCGAATCGCACGGCGAAATCACCAAAGCGTCTATCCCCCCCGCCAAAACCCTGGCCAACGCCACGCGCGCGGTGGTGCGGACAGAGGACAGCTACGCGAAGGCGCTGCGCAAGCTGTTCAAGGACTGGACCGAAGGGATTGCCACGAGCCTGCCGAAGCTGAAGGCGGACGAACTGCGCGGCAAGCTGGCCGGGCTGGACGTTTCTTTCCTTCAGGCGCGCACCCCAGTAGAAATGCTGGCCGCCGGGCGGTCGCGGCTGGTGGCCAGGCCGCGGGTGGTGACGGCCAGCGTGCAGAAGGCGCTGCCCGAATTGGAAGTAATCGTGGAAAGCGTGGACGGTGACGCGCTGCGGGAAACCCTGCTGCGGTTCAACATGAAGCTGGCCGCGCTGGGGGCCAAGCACGGCGCGCAGCGCGCGGGCGACCCGGAAGCCGCGGCGGTGTCCACGGAACTTGAGGACTTCCTGAAGGCGACCAGCACGACCGTGGCCGCCAATATCGCGGGCAGCCTGCGCGCCGACCTGCGCGCCGAACTGGTGGAAGGCATCAGCAACAACGAAACCATGGCCCAGCTGCGCGACCGTCTGGCCGCCCGCCTGGACAAGTTCTTGTCCGTGAAGGTGTCCGGCGCGGTGCGCGCGGACGGCACGCCGCACCAGTCGGCCTACACCAAGCTGCTGACCGCAGACGACGTTGCCGAATCTATCGCCCGCACCGAAGCGAACCGCGCCTACAACCTGGGCCAGCTGGACGCGCTGGAAGGGGCCGGGGTGGTGGAAGTCCAATTCCTGCTGGCGTCGGACGCCTGCGAAATCTGCCGGGAAGTTTCGGAAACGCTGCCTGGGGAAAAGCTGGGCAAGACGTTCACGCTGGAGGAGGCGCGGGAAATCGTGCCGGTCCACACGCGCTGCCGCTGCACCTGGGTTGTTGGGTAGGTGGCGGCCATGGGGAACGCCGCCGACCTGCTGAAGTTCGACCTGGCCGAACTGGGGGACCTGTTCCGCAGGAAGCCAGACGACCTGCCGGACCAAGACCTGCTGGCCATGGACTTCATGCTACACCGCGCGTGGTCTATCAAACGCGACGGCGGGAACGTCCACCTGGGGGAAAAATCCTGGTCCTTCGAGGACATGCTGGACCTGCACGCTTTGGTCAAGCAGACCATGGCGGCGCGCGGTTTCAAGCACGTGACGAAGGACGAATTGGACACGGCGACCGACCGGCTGCTGGCCGAACAGGCCGCCGCGGCTGCTGCCGCGCCCGCGGCGAAGGCCGCCGACCAGGCCGCGCCGCCGACCGCGGAAGCGCAGCTGGTGGGGATTGTCCTGGCGCGCCGCGGCGCGGCCGGGGCCTGGTCCTACACCTACGGCCTGGATTTCCAAAGCCAGCGCGTCCCCGGCAACGCTATCCGTTCCCACGCCTGCCGAATGTACTACGCGGTGGGGGACACGCCGCCGGACGCAACGGAGCTGGAAATAGGGGACATGGTGGCCGTCGGATACGCCACCCTGGACATGGCCCGCGCCAGCGGCGGCGTGGTGGCCCTGTCGGTCGGCGGGGCCCGCGTTGCGGGCGGCAACGGCCGCCCGCGGCCCATGTCCATTGGCGAAGCGGTGAAGGCGGCGCGCAAGGCCGGGGCCTACCTGCCGGATAACCCCGGGCACGTCCCCATGCCGCCAGCCTCGGCAGACGACGGCGCGCCGGTGTCGAAAGCGGCCACCCCGGCCGCGGCGTTCGCGGACAACCCGCCAGAAGGCGGGCGGTACAAGTACGTCCTGCAAAGCCACTGGCGCGGCAAGACGGTCCACCACGACCTGCGCCTGCAAACGCGGGAAGCCGGGGCGCTGGTCGGGTGGACGCTGGCCAGCGAAATCCCGGGCGTCGTGAAGGACCCGGTGGAAACGCTGGCTGCCGCCGCGGAATGGTCAAGGCGCGGGGACGCCTACAAGCTGGACCTGGCGGCCGGGTCCTTCAAGGACCGCCGAAACGCGGCAGGCAACGTCGTGCCAGCCCAGCTGCGCGCCTTCCCCAAAGCCGTGCAGCCAGCGGCCTGGCTGGGGGTGGAGGGCGTCACGGGGCCGTGGCCAGCGCCGGGGTCCACGCAGCAGTTCCGCGGCGTGTTCCGTATTGACGACGCAGGGGCCGTCGAATACGGCGCGCAGAAAGACGACTCGCACGAATACTTCCTGCACGGAAAAATGCGCGGGCGCATTGTCTTTCACCGCTTGAACAGGTCCGCGCTGAAGGCAGCCGTTGACGGCGGCCAACTGGTCCCGCCGCTGGGTGCTGACGACACCTATGCCTGCATGGGCGACCTGGAAAAGCTGCTGCCGCCAAGCGAAGGCGACGAAGGCGGGGACGCTGGAACGGCGATTTGGACGGCGATAAAGCCGGTTGACCAGCGGCCAGTGGTGCTGTCGGACGGGGCGGTGAAGAAGCGGTGGGTCCCGCCAGCTGGTGTGTCCGCGTTGCCAGCTTCGGTGCGTGACCGCGTGCCTGGTGGGCTGCGGTATTGGTCCGAAACAGACGCCGCGGAAAGGCTGGCGGTGCGCGACGAATTGGTGGCCGCGCTGGCGGACGGAAATGTGAAGCTGGACTTTGCCGCGTTGGTCGGCCCGACGACAGAAAAATAACACTTCAAATAGTCTATAGACATTGCGGAAGAAATGTGGTCAAAATATCCGCGATGAAAGCCGCGACCCTGTTAAGCAAGCAAGTTGCGTTCACCTTCCCGGTGGACATTCTGAAGCAGGACACAACCCCGGACGGCGAATTTCACATCGTAGGGTACGCGGCCACCGTTGACTTCGACAACCAAGGCGACGTAATCACGGCCGAAGCCCTGCGTGACGCGCAGGGCGACCTGCTGAAGAACAGCACCGTCCTTCTGAACCACGACATGACCCGGCCTATCGGCCGCGTGGTGTCCGTCAAGTTCGACAAGCGCGGCCTGCTGGTTGACGTTCTCATCAGCAAGACCGAGCCGGACACCATCCAGAAAATCAAAGAAGGCGTCCTAAACAAGTTCAGCATCCGCGGCATGGTTCTGGAACGGGAACGGTCATACGACAAGGAAAAGGACCTGACCGTGAATTACATCAAGCGCGTTTCCCTCGTCGAAGTTTCCCTGGTGTCCGTCCCGGCCAACCCCGAAGCCAAGGCCATGGGGTGGTACATAAAGAAGGCCCTGGAAGAGCAGGGCAAGCAAGAGGAGCAAACCATGGACCCTATCAACCCCACCGCCGCCCCTTCGCCCGCCGTCGCCACAGTCACCCCGGCCGCCGCCGCGCCCGTCCCCACCGTCAAGAACGACACCCCGGCCGCGCCCGCCGCGGCACCGGCCGCCGCGCCCGCCGCCGCCACGACCCCGGCCCCGCTGTCCAAGGACATGCACGGCCACATGCAGGCGGCGCTGGACGCGCTGGCCGCGATTTCCGTGAAGGGGGACGCCGACATCAAGGCCCTTGCCGCCGTCGCCATGGACAACATCATGGCCGCCCAGGCCGCCATGGACAAGTCCCACAGCGCCGCGCCGCCCGCCGCCGCCCCTGCCGCGCCGGTGGTGGCGAAGGCCGCCGAACCGGCCCCTGCCGTCCCGCCAGCCGCCGCGCCCCAGGCGGTCCCAGCCCCGGCCCCCGCGCCCGCCGCGCCGGTCCCGGCCGCGGAAGCGCCGCTGTCCAAGTCGGACGTGCAGAAGTTGGTGGACGCCGCCGTGTCCGCCGCGACCGCCCAGCTGGAAGCCCGCATCCCCACCCTTCGCAAGGGCGTCGTGCCCGGTGCCCCCGCGGCCGACCCGGCGGCCGCCGTTCCGCCCGCGGCCGGGTCGGACGTTTTGAAGGCGTACGAGAAGCTGCCGCCGGGCGAGAAGCTGCGCACGCTCATCGCCCTACAGCATTTGCAGGACGGCGTGGCCTAGGTCCGCGGAAAGCGGCCAGCCAAGACGCATAAGGAGAACAACCGAAATGAAGAACGACCTCGAAGAGCTCAAGAAGGCCCTGGACACGGCCGCGGCCGGGTCCGCCCTCAACCAGCCCGCCATCGACAAGGTGCTGGCGGAAATCATCGAGCGGAACAACCCGCTGCGCATGAACTTCCCCCGCAAGCCCGGCAGCGGCAGCGCGTCCATCCACAACCAGCGCACCGCGCGCACGGACACCGGCGAGGACGGGGCCAAGTTCGTCAACGACACCGAGGAGCCGACCGAGTCCCGGGGCGTCTACGGCCAGGCGTCTTTCGCCTACAAGACCATCCTGCGCCGCGGCAAGGTCACCCGCAAGCTGCAAGCCCAGGGCAAGTCCCTGCTGGACATCGAGGCCGAAGAAATCGAGAACGCGCTTCAGGACGTGCGCGACATCGAGGAGCAGAACCTCATCGTGGGCGACAGCGCCGCGAACGCAAAGCAGTTCGACGGCCTGCGCAAGCTGGTCCCGGCCGGGCAGCAGAAGGCCGCGGGCACGAACGGCGGCGCGCTGTCGCTGAAGCTGCTGGACGAAACCATCGACCTGGTCATCGGGAACCCTTCGATGATTATCATGTCCAAGGCCATGTCGCGCGACCTGAACGCGCTGCTTCAGGCGCAGCAGCGGTTCCAGGAGACGGCGGAAGTCAACGGCGGGTTCCGGGTCCCGACCTACCAGGGCATCCCCATCTTCAAGACCATCTGGCAGCCCACCAACGAGGTGCAGGGCACGTCCAGCGTCACCCAGTCGCTCTACGTCCTCGAAACCGGCCCCGACCTGTTCACGTCGGTGCTGACGGAGCTGACGATGGAACGGCTGGCGAAGAAGTCCAGCCAGGGCGCGGAATTCGACATCTTCGAGGACCTGTCTTTGGTCCTGAAGAACCCGTTGAAGGCCGCGCGCCTCAAGGGCCTGACGCTCGCGTAAGCGCCCATGCCTGAACCTACGGGGCCGTTCTACCTGCGCAAGAAGCACCCGCCGTTCGGTACGCCCGCCTCCCCGTTGTGGGAGTTCGCGTACGACGAGCGGGTGAAGGTGGAGGGGGGACTGGCACGGTGCCAGTCCCCCGCCACCCGCGACCGGCTGGTGCGGATGGGGTACGAAGTGGTGGGGCCGGAAGCGCCGCCGCCCGCGGGCAAGATGTACGCCCCGGACTGGTGGGGCAAGCCCGCGGAAAAGCCCGCGGGTCCAGGCACGCCGCCGAAGCCGCCTACCCCGCCCGCGCCTTAAGGCGTCCCCAAGGGGGCGCACGACGGATAGGGGGTAAAGGTGGGCCAGTTTCCGCTTCCGCACCCGCCCACGTTCCGGGTGTCGGAATCCAGCCCGGGGCAGGTCAAGCTGGACTGGGGGGACTACCCACCGGCCGTGAAGGCCGGGCACAGCCTGAAAGGGTACCGCCTGTACCGCAGCCCCACCAAGGACGAGGTGGGGGTGCGGTTGGCGGACGAGGCGGTGCTGGGCCAGTCCACCTTCCAGTTCATAGACACCACCCCCGGGGCCGGTGCCACGCAGCATTACCTGCTGGTGGCCGTGGAGGACTGGGGGCACGGTGCCCAACCTTTCGGGGAATCCCCCTACGGGTCCCAGGACCACACCGGCCTGGGACTTGTGCCGTTCGTACGCCGCGGCATGGGCAGCCCGCGGCGCGGCTGGGGCGAAGCGGCGGTGGGGCAAGACGGTTTCGGGTTGTAGCGGGGGAAAAATGGCGCGCACCAACACGGCCGGACTGAAGCTCGCAAAGCGCGACGTAGGGGACTTGAACTGGGGCGGGGATTTCAACGAATCCCTGGACGTTCTTGACGCCCACGCCAAGGGCCTGCTGCGCGCCCCCCGGACCATTGCCGCCGCGCTTGGCGCTGGCGCTGTCGGCCCCAACCTGTCCGCGTCCACCACCTACACCTACCGCATCACCGCGCTTCTCGACGCCAAGGAATCCAACGTCAACATTTTCCCGTCCACCACCCAGTCCGCCGTCACCCAGGGCGGCACGGCCGTGCCCGTGGCCCTGGCCTGGGAAGCGACGGAAGGCGCGACCGGCTACCGGATTTACCGCGCGGTGGGGGCCGGGGCGTACGAGCGAATTAAGGAAATCGGCAGCGGTGCCACCGTGGTGTACACGGATTCCGGCAACGACGCCCCGCAGACCGGCGTAAACCCGCCTGCGGTCAACGACGCCGCGGCCGTGGTCCTGGGCATTCGCAAGCAGGGCGAGGCGCTGTTCATTCGCGGCGCGCTGGAAATCATCGCCGGTGCCAACGTCACCCTCACCCAGGACAACGTCAACCGCGCCATCACCATCGCCGCCACCGGCGGCGGCTCCCCCGCCGACGCCAGCAGCACCGTCAAGGGAATCACCAAGCTGTCCGTGGACCCGGTCAGCCCCACCGAACCCATCGCCGCCGGGACCAACGACAACAGAATCCCAACCCAGGCCGAGAACGACGCGCTGGCCGGTACCAGCGGTTCGCCGTCCAGCACCAACAAGTACATGACGGACGAGGACCCGCGCAACACGAACTCGCGCACCCCGACAGCGCACGCGCTGGGCGGCGCGGCCCACAGCACTGACACCTTCGCCAACCTGTCCGCAAAGGTTTCGGACGCCACCCTGGTACACAGCTTGCAGGTCATCCTGCAAACCCTTGCCGACGCCAAAGGTGACATCATCGCCGCGTCCGCCGCGGACACCTGGGGCCGCCTGGCCGTTGGTGTCAACGGCCATGTGTTGCAGGCGGATAGCACGCAGGCGTTGGGCGTGAAGTGGGCCGTTGCCCCCGTCACCGCGCACGCCATTGGCGGTGCCGAGCACACCGCTTCAACATTCGCAACGTTGGCCGCCCTGGTCAATGACGCCACCCTGGTTCACGCCGCGCAGGTCATTCTTCAGACCCTTGCCGACGCGAAAGGCGACCTCATTGCCGCCACCGGCTCAGACGCCTGGGCGCGCCTGGCAGTCGGCGCGGACGGGCAGGTGTTGCAGGCGGACAGCACGCAGGCGTTGGGCGTGAAGTGGGCCACCGTAGCCGGTGGCGGCGGCTACGCCACGCAGGTGGTGGCCGCGCCAACTGGCGTGGCGGCCACAGACACCGCCGCCATAAACGCCGCCATAGCGGCGCTGCCCGCGGGCGGCGGCATGGTGGCGCTGCGCGAGGGCGTGTACGTGGTCAACGCCAGCATCGTGCTGCCCGCTGGCAAGCCAATTGCGCTGGTGGGCCAGGGCAAGGCGTCCATTATCCGCAGCACCGCCTCCAATATCAACATCGTGGACGGCCCAGCGTCCGGCGGCGTCCTGTCCCGGTCACTTATCGCCAACCTTTCCATCGAGTCCCCGTCCAGCGGCACCAGCACCGGCTTAAAACTGGCCCCCGCCGGTGGCGTCACCTGGTCCGATATCACCGTTTCCAACGTCCGCTTCCACAACCTCGACATCGGCATCATGGTGCAGGCCCAGGCGGACGGAACGGTGCAGGACCTTTACGTGCTGGGCTGCACGTTCACCAGCATGAACGACGCTATCAAGATGGACAGCGGGACGCTCAACAACCAGCTGCGCACCTACTGCCGCGGCAACACCGTGCTGGGCGGGCGGGTCCGGCTGTCCGGGGTGGACACCAAATTCCAGGCCAATTATCTTGAGCCCGGACTGGCCGCTGGCAGCCCCGTGCTGTTCGTGTCGCAGTCCGTGTCCCCGGAAAACGCACGGCTGTGCATCGAGGGCAACACAATAAAAAGTGGCGAAGGCATCCTCATCAGCGGCAACACGCCGGACGCGCTCATCGCCAACAACAACATCGTGCCGGACGGCGCGGCCACCAACGCCGTCAACGTCACCGCCGCGCTGTCCAACAGCCTCGTGTCTGGCAACCGCTTCACCAAGCCGTTCACGCTGGCCCTGAACGCGGGCACGACAGGCAACATAATCACCGGCAACAGCGGCACGGTGACGGACAACAGCGGCCAATCGAACATCATCAGCCGGGACCCGGTGGACAAAACCATCGTGAACGCCAAGGGCGACCTCATTGCAGGCACCGCGGACAACGCGGTGAGCCGCCTTGGGGTGGGCACCAACGGGCAGGTGTTGACGGCCGACAGCGCGCAGGCCACGGGCATGAAGTGGGACACGCCGCAGGCTTCCCCATGGGTCAAGCTGGCGGACCAAACGCCCAGCAGCACCAGCGCGTTCCCGCAGGTGTCAGGCCTCAGCTGGACCACGGCCAAGGTATACAAGCTGTTCATCCACGTCAACAACAACACCGGCGGCGGGGGAAACGTCCTGCTTGTGGCTAACGCCGACGGGGCAGCGAATTACAGCTACCAAAAGTTCAGCGTGGATGGCGCGACGGTGGCCGGGTCCAGGGTGCAGTCAACCTCGCCTGTGGTGGCGGAAATCCCAGCGGACACCAGCGTTGGTATCGAAATAACGGTTGTGCCACTGTACAATGGCAGCACCAACAACCCGGGCGCATATATCGCCTACGCCCGCGTGTTCGTGTCTGACCGCGGCTTTCCGGCCACGCCAAAGATGCTCAAGTACGTGACCTCGTACTACCTTCACGGTGGCGACCTGACCAGCTTGCAGGTCCAGGCGTCAGCTGGAATTTTCGTCACCGGAAGCAAGGCGCTGCTGTTGCGGTTGGCGTAAGGGGGAAGGCGACATGGCAACGATTGAAAGCCAGCTATCAGAGCAGGTAGTCGGGGCCCTGGCCGCTGACGCCCTGGCCCCAGCGCCACCCGTCCTGGGCCTTATCCAGGCGGACAGCGTGGTGGACGGCCCGAACCCCAAGGGGCGCACGCGCGTGACGCTGAACTGGACCGCGCCGACGCGCAACGAGGCGCTGGGCGGGGAAATGTTCAGGCTGCTGGACGAAAGCCCCGACCTGGCTGCCGGGACCAACGGGGCCAGCCACGAAACAGAATTTGACCCCGTGGTGGCGGCCACGTACCAGGTCTACGAGCGGACGGCGACGGACAGCGTTGGCGCCACGCTGACGGCCAGCACGCTGCACGGCGAACGCAAGGCGTTCGTGCAGACCCCGGTTCCCGCGGCCATTGTGACGGGGGCGTGGGTTGTCGTTGAGGACACGGTGAACGCGAAGGAGGAATACGCGAAGCTGAAGGCGGTCAACACGGGCACCGGCGAGCTGACCTTCGAGGACGGGCTTTTCTTCACGCATTCCACCGGCGCGGCCGTCAAGCAGGTGACGCTGACGGTCAAGACCGAGGCGACCCACTACAACATCGCCCTGTCCACCGGCGTCCTGACAGAACTGACCAGCGGCTTCACCGCCAGCAACAAAATCGTCATCCGCTATCAGACGACCTTGCAAGACCTGACCAAGTACGAGCTGTACAGGGTGCCAGGCAACGCCCCAGTGACGAACCCGACGCGCGCAAACGTCCTTGCCGCGTCCGGCCTGGTCACCGTGGACAACAACATCAGCGGGGCTTCCACCAGCAAGCAAGACGCCCTGCCCGTCCAGGCCGACGCTGGCAAGGACTTCACGTACTACCTTTTTGCCGCGGACAGCCAGGGCAACCCGTCCAGCCTGTCGCACGAAACCATGACGCTGAACAACCACCTGGTTTTCGTGGAGTTCATGCCGTCGGTGCCCACGTCCATGGCCGTGCAGACCAGCACCAACAAAGTGGTGGTGTCGTGGGCCGCGGCCACCGACCCCAACCCCAACGGCTACAACATCTACCGAACCGTGGGCGCGGTGTTCAACCCGGCCACGGCCGTCAAGCTGAACAGCCTGCTGATTCCGAAGGGCAGCGGCACCATTTCGTTTGACGACAGCGCCATGAACGTGACCAACCGCGTGTCCGCGGCCACCGCCCCGTTCCCGTTGGACGGGCAGACGTTCAGCTACAAGGTGGAGACTGAGGACACGGTGACGTTTTGGGGCGACGGGACCAGCAACGTGCCTTCCTTGGACATCACCGCCAGCAAGACCGCTGGCGTTGGGGACGGCACGGGGGGCCGCTAGACGCAAAGGGGGCAGGAATGGACGCCGGGAACGAAGGGCAGGCCGCCGTAGCGCAGAAGCCGGGGACCGACAGCACGCCGCCGACCGCAACCGTGGTGGGTGGCAACCGCTACACGCGGCCTTTGTCGCGGGCCGAAGTCAAGCGGGCCCGCTACCTGACCAACCTGCGCGCCCAGCACAACGCCTTCAAGGAATCGCTGGCCCACGCCCAGCATTTCTTCACCGTCACCGAGCTGCCCGCAGAAAACCGGGCCGAAATCCAGGCGGCTCACGACCGCGCCATTTCCGCCATCGAATCCATCATCGCTGCCAAGCTGGCCGAATACGACAAGCGCGCTGGCACCGCCGCGCCGGGGGCGTCCGCCTAATGGCCCACCTGGTCAGCCAGCTTTCCACCGGCCCAACCGTCACCCTACTGCCGCTGGTCTACACCACGGCCATGCTGGTGTCGGAAGCCACGGACGGGGAAATTCTGGAAGCCGACGTGATGCCGGAATGGATACAGGCGGCGCGCGACGAAGTGGACCGGCGCAGCGGGCTGTCCTTCCACCTTGAGGAATTCACGGACCAGCTGGACGGTGGCGGCCTGGACACGCTTTTTGTGCGGAAGTTCCCGGTGCTTGAGGTAAACGAAATAAAGATTGACGGCGTGGTGTTCGACGCGCTGCCGCTGACCAGGACGGTTTTCAACCCCCGCACCGGGGCGCTGCGGCGCAAGGACCTTGAGGTGTGGCAGGACGGATTGCAGAACATCACGGTGCGCTACCACGCGGGCAGCCTTATTATACCCCCCCTGGTCACCCGCATTGCCACCCTGCTTGTGGTCAAGACCGCCCTGAACGCGAAGCACGGCGCGGACGTGGACAGCACCCGCGTTGGGAACTTCAGCGAGTCCAGGTCATACGCCAAGCTGAACGACGAATTGGACCGGGCGTGGTCGGCGCTGGGGACGCGGCGGGAGTTGCATTTCGCATGAGCCATGACCTTGCCGCGCGTCTGCTGAACGCCAGGGTGACGGTGAAGGCGGTCCAGCACACCAACGTGGGGACCGGGACGCTGCGCCCGACCTACAAGCACGTGTCTGTGGCCACCGACGTTCCAGCGCGCTTCGACCCAATCAACGTGTCCGAACAACGCGGCGTCATGGGCAACGTGCCAAAGGGTTCCTTCCGCCTGTTCCTGAACGTGCCGGTGCCGCCAGCCACGTGGACGCTGGACGAGAACTACCAGGTGGTGCGGCAATCGGACAGCAAGGTGTTCCACGTGTCCGAAGTGCTGGACTTCAACGGCCACCACCTGGAAGCGGTGGTGCAGGAGGTGAAGGCGTGATTGTCGTTCACGTCCGCGGCTTCGACACCGTGAACGCCCAGTACGCTGGCATGGGCAAGCGCCTGCTGCTGGCCGTCGTGCGCGGCGTGACGGACGCCGCCATTGAATTTTGGTCCACGGCGAAGCAGCACGCCCCGGTGTTCCGCGGCCTGCTGCGGGAATCGCTGCTGTTCAACGTGTCCGTGTCAGAACGCGGGGTGATTGGCAAGGTCGGCAGCGGGCTGGTCTATGCCAGCGTTCTGGAATCCGGCCACGGCCCCGCGGGCAGCACGCAATGGTTCCCCAACCTGGACGAAATCAGGGTGTGGGCGCGCCGCAAGCTAGGCACCGACCGCTGGACCGGGAAGGGCGGCAAGACCGGGGACCTGGCGTACCTGGTCGCGCGCGCCATGTCGCGCACGCCGCGGACGGCGCGGGTGCAGCCCTACATGGCCCCGGCATTCGCCAACGGCAAGGCCCGCCTGACGCTGCATATTTCCGACCGCCTTGCCGCGTTCGTCCGGGCAGAAGGGGGGACCGCCTAAATGCCCGCCCCGCGCCTGCACGAAAACACCATTGCGGACAAGATTGTTGACCTCATCAAAACCAACCTCGCCGCCACCATGAACCTGAAGGTCTGTTCCGTCGGCGCGCTGGAGCTTTTCCCAGGGCTGCCGAACCTGGCCGACAGCCTGCCAGCGGTCATGGTCCAGCCGGACCCCAACACGTCCCTGCGGCGAATCACCACTGCCGAAACGTACGAAATAACTTATAATTTCCGAATCGTTTTTGTGCGCGGCTTCGGGGACGACGAAGAACCCGTGGCGCTGAAGGTGGCGGATACGCAGAAGATTGCGGAACTGCTGATTGACAACGTGGACCTTGGCGGCTTGACGCTGACGGGCGGCTGCGTGAGCAGGACGCTGGTGGCGTCAATCGAATGGCGACCGCCAGAGGACCTGCTGGTGGCGCAGCTGAACGCGCGGGCGACGGCTACGGCGATTTCTTTTGTCGTTATGACGGTGGCACGGAAGTAGGGGGCCTACAATGGCATTTCACACCATAGAAGCAAAGGTGTTCGGGTTCAAGGCGGAAGCCGCGCGCGGCGTGTCCGAAGCGGCCCCGGACAAGTTCTTGGCGACGGGGGCCGACGCCAACCTGGACGCCAACCACGTTCCGATTGAGGACAACAAAATCCGCGGCAGCAAGCTGCGGTTCGAGTCCCAGCCCGGCGTGAAGGGCGTCATCGGAAGCGTGCCCGACGTTCACGTGGAAGCCATGACCATCGGCCCCCTTCTGAAGGGCGTCCTGGGCAGCGTCGTTTCCACCCAGCCCGACAACATCGGCGCGCCCACCGTCTGGCAGCACGTCGTCACCCGCAGCGACAACCCGCAGCTGCCGTCCAGCACGTTCTTCATGGACCGCGGCCTGGGCAAGAAGCGGTACCCCCTGGGCATCTGGAAAAAACTCAGCTTCGCTGGCCCGACCGAGGGCCCGGTCACGGTGTCGGCGGACGTGCTGGCGCAGAAGGAAGAAGTGGCACCGACGATTGCCCCGAGCTTCGACAGCCCCAAGCCGTTCCTGTTCCACCAAACGGACTTCAAGGTGAACGGGGTAGCCGACCTGGACGTGCGCTCCTGGGCCCTGGACATCGACAACAACGCTTCCTTCCTTCGCACCTTCAACCAATCCCAGGACCCCCGGGACATCGTTTCCAGGGGCAAGTTCAACATCGAAGGCAGCTTCGAGGTGTACTTCACGACCGAAGCGAACCGCGCCGCCTTCCTGGCGAACACGGCCGCGGCGCTGCAAATCGTCCTGACCGGGGCGACTATCACCGGGGCCCACAAGTTCAAGCTGACCCTGGACATCCCCGGGGCCCGCTACCTGGAATACCCCTACGCGAACCTGGACGAACTGCTGGGCGCGGAAGTGAAGTTCCGGGCCGAACGGGACGCCGTGGCGGGCTACGAGTTGCAGGCCACGCTGGTCAACACCCTGGCCGCCATCTAATGGAGGGCAAGGGGACTGCGGCGGTTGTGGACAAGGACGCGGCGGCTGCGCCGCCGGACGCGGAAGCGCCCGGCGCGCCGCCAGCGGACGCCACTGACGCCCCGCAGCCGGAAGCGGTAAAGCCGGTCCTTGCCGACGCCGCGGCGCTGAAGGCCAGGCTGGCCACGGCCGTGCAGCTTGTGGTCGGGGGGGCGCTGTACCGGGTGCGCCCGGTGTCCATGCTGCTGTTCGTGCAGGACCCCACCGCCATGTGGCAGGCGGCGCGCAAGGACAAGGCGCTGCTGGACCGGATGATAAAGGACGCCATGGCGAACCCGTCCATGGACCAGCTGCGCCGGGTGCTGGTGTCGGGCATGGTCCACCCGCGGGTGGTGGCGGCGGAATCGCAGGAAACGCCAGGCAGCATTTGGGTGGACACGCTTTTGACGGACTACACCCTGGCAACGGAGTTGTACCTTGGGATAGCCAGGCAGTCCATTTAACAGGGGGGCCGTGTGGCCGGTATCGAGATTGAATTCGGGGTAGTTGACGCGGCCAGCCCCGTAATACAGCGCCTCAGCAAAGAACTTCTAGAGGCCGCGAAGTCCAGCGGACGATTTGCTTCTGATGTTGCCGCCGCCAGCGGGAAGGCCGACGAGGCCCTGTCACGCATACCGTCAAAAGCTAAGGCGGCCGGTTCTAGCATGGGCGCTCTGGCGCAGGCCGGGGCTTCCCTTAAATCAGAAATAGCCGGGTTAGCTTCCGTGGCGGCTGTGACCGCGTTCTTCAAGGGCAGCGTGGAAGCGATTGCCGAAGAGGAACGCGCGCTGTTCCGTCTGACGCAAGCCCTGCGCCTGAACGGCGAAGCCAGCACCGCCAACATCACCAACCTAAAAGCATTTGCATCAGGATTGCAGGCCACCACCGGCGTGGCAGACGAACAGGTGATTGGCCTGCTGGCGCTGGCGCGGACCTACAGCACCAGCGTGGAAGGTGCGAAGCGGCTCGCTGAAGTTTCTATTGACCTTGCCGCGGCAATGGGGACGGAGCCGGTTGATGCACTGCGCAGCCTGGCTGGTGCGCAAGCAGGCATGGTGCGCGAGCTTGCCAAGCTGAACCCGGAAATAAAAAACCTGACAACCGAACAGCTAAAAGCCGGGTTCGCCACTGAATTGGTGGCGCAGAAAGTGCAAGGCACGGCCGTTGCGCTGCACCAAACCTTCAGCGGCGCACTGGCGGACGCGAAGAATCAGCTTGGTGAATTCCAAGAAGAAATCGGGGCCGGTTTAATCCCCGCGCTTCAGCCTTTGATTGCGAACCTGCGGAAGGTGTGGGAAACATTCAGGCTGCTGGGCACGTTCATAGCCGCATTCGGTGCCCAGCTCGTCGCTGACGTTGAACTTCATTTCACGCAGGCACAGGCGATAATCAAGGGCACGGTTGAATTCATCGCCCTAACAGTGCGCGGTAAATTCGACGAGGCAACAGCAGCGGCCCAGCAGGCCATGTCTGGAATGTCGAATGCCACGCGCGAACACGCGGACAAGACCGTTGTGATTTGGTCCGAGTTCGCCTCTGACGTGGCTGGCATCCAGGAAAAGTCCGCGGCAGCACAAGTTTCAGCTGCCGAAAGCACGGCACAGAAGGTTAATTTTATTGACGAGAAGATGCTGGAAAAGTTCAAAAAGAATAGGGAGGAAAGAGAACGGTCCATGCAATCTGCTAGTGACAGGGTTGCCGCCCTTGAAATAGAAGCATTGCAATTGTCCGGTCAGGGTCTTGAAGCAGAAAAATTGCGGATACAGACAGAAAAGGAAGAACGTCTAAAGGCGTTGAATGAAATCGCGGCAGTAACCCCGCAAATAGAGGCCAAGATTAACGAGGCGCGCGTTCTGACCATGCAAAACGCCGCCCTAGCAGAACAAGCTGCTTTGGAGCAATTCGACGTAAGCGGTAAAGCAATCACCGCGCTTGGCGAGCAGGTGACCGGAAGCATAACAAGCGCATTCGGTGATGCATTCGCGGACATGATTTTTGAAGGCAAGGACCTTGAACAAAGTTTATCAAATTCGTTTCGGCAGATTGCGAAGCGGGCCGTTGCGTCACTTATTGAAATCGCCATCCAAGCGGCCATAACGCAAGCAATAGTAGCTGCTGTCGGCGGCGGGGCTGGGGCCGGGGCTGGTGGCGGCGGCGGCGGCGGCGGTTTCATAAGCAAAATCATCGGCGGCCTACAGACCGGCGGCATCGTGGACAGGCCCACAGTCGCCCGCCTTGCGGAAGCAGGCGAACCCGAAGTGGTTGCGCCCGTGTCGCGCCTTATGACCATGATAAAGGGGGCCGTCGGGGGCGGCGGCGTAGGCGGCGGTGTTGCCGTCACGGTCCACCAGCAAAACAATTTCACTTCGCCGCAGGGGTTCAGCGACGAGCAGGTGGCCCAGGTCATGCGCCGAATCGCGGCGTTCACGCGAAACGGTGCTGCCGAAGGCGGGGAATTGGTCAAGTCCATCCTTGCCCGCCAGGGCAAGGTGGAAGGGCAATCCGTGTGATTCCAGTTTCCGCCGGGTACCTGGCCGCGCAGGCGTCAAACGAATTCAAGGGCGCGCGCCGCATCACGCTATACCGCCGCAATTGGTCCGGCAGCGGTTGGGAAGGCGTGGGCATTGATATAACCAATGAAGTCATGTCCCCGCAGCGGTTGTCCGACAAGCTGGACACGGAAAAGCTGAACGAGTTTAAAATCGGGAACCTGGCGGTTTCGGTTGACAACAAGGACGGCCTGTGGGTCCAGGGCAGCACGCGGTTTCCAAACGGGACCTTCCTGCTTTTTAGGTCCAAGGTGGTTGTGGAATTGGGCATGGTTGTTGGCGGGGTGCCAGAGATTTTTCCGCGCTTCACCGGAATAATTGAGGACATGCCTGGTGGGGGGTCTACGCCCACCGTTAACCTGGACATTCGCAGCACCATGCAGATGCTCGAATCGGCGGATGCCGACAAAGCGGCGCTGACCGTTCTGGCTGAAAATCTTGGGACCGGCGATGGTGTGGCGGCTGAATTCTTAACTGACAACAGCGGGGTTGCCGAATTCAGAAACCTGGTTGTGGGCGGCAACCCGTTGCGGCCGGGGCAGCGGTGGAGCCAGGGACAGCTTGACGACCCAAACCTGCCAGGCAAAGTTTCATTCGCAAGCGAACCTGAAATTGGGGAATCCGTCTTGGCGGATTACCTGCGGTGGAAGCGGGACAAGCGCATAGAGGACGCGGTTGCTGACCTGGTGGCCGTGGTGGCGGACATGGGCGTGGACACCATACAGGCGGTGACTTTCACGCCGCCGCCCGTGCGTGAAATAGTCCACACCACCCAGGGCGACTTCATTGCCTACACGCAGAAGCGCACGCGCGTGCAGGCAGAGGCAGCGCCACCGCTTGGTGACGGGGTTATCACGCTGGACCCACTGGACACCAAGGCAGAATGGGACGCGCGCATCAATAGCAGCGGCGTCAACAACGGCAACCGCGTGCCAAACGGGCTGCACCCATTGTGGCGGCTGCAATACGAGGCCACGCACCTGCCAGAGGAAGAATATCACGCGGTAGAAGGTGTGCCGCTTCCATTTACAAGGTGGCAGGAAACGGTGTCGCTTGGTTCCACCCGCAGCGTGTCCAACAGCATCCTGACGTTCCACCATGCACCGGGTTTTGACAGTTTAATACACGGATTACTCAGCGGTGGCCCCGACGGAAACTACTTCAGCATCAGGGCCCGTATTGCCAGTAATGGTGGTAGCGCAATCTTGCATTACGCCGGATATTTTGGCAGCGGGCCACAAAAGGGGGCCACAATCCGCGTTACTGCCGGGCAAGTGGCACTGGAGTCCAGCATGGTGCAGACATTTGCCCTGGACACCGGCCAGTTCCACACCTATGAAGTATTCGTGGACACCGTTGCTGCGCAGGCTCGCCTAAAAGTTGATGGCGTGCAGGTGTTGTCCCAAGTCCTTGGGACCAGCAATCCCAACAATTTAGGCATCAGCACGGTTGACCTATTGTTGCAAGACGCTGCTGGCTCCAGCACCTACGAGATTGATTTCATGCGGTTCAACAATGTGGAACCGCAGCCGCCGCTGCTGGATGCCACATTCGTGACGGACTATGACCCCCACCTTGGCGGCCTGACCAGCTTCTCGCTTATCACCACCCTTGGCCCATTTTTCGCCGTATTCCAAGGAGGGGCAAACAGCCCGGAGTTTTTTTGGTCCAGCAGCAACGACGGTATAAACTTCGGCCCGGAAACAGCCATCCCGCTTGGCGGAAACGTCGGGGCCTGGACCGGAGCTGATTTTGTGCGCAAGGTGCGCCTGCGCGTCAAGTTCAGGGAAGGTGCGGACCCGGTGCCGGGTGCCATGACGCAGCTGTGGCTGCCAGGTATTGCCCACCTGAAAATTGACGGCGGTACTGGCGTACAATCCTGGGACACGTGGACGCAGAAGGTGACGCCAAACAACGGGGCGGTCCAGGTGTTCACCGCTGGACACCACAACCTGACCAACACCGACAGCTTCTATGCGGCGCTTGGCGTAGGGGGCGCGATTCAGTCAGACAACGACCAATTTCTCGCCGGATTCGGGATGCCAACGCACGTGAACTTCATCGTGCTTCTGAACACCGCAGGGTTGATTCTGCCGCAGCTGCGCGAGGGGATAATCAACCTGACGACCAACCAAATCCTGCTGACCCTTGCGAACTACGGCCGCGGGTCAAAGGTGCTGGCCGTGTTGCGCGAAATCACAGGAATCACCGACCGCGTTATTGGCGTGAATGGAAACGGGTCCTTCTTCTTTAAGGCCCGCACCGTGCCGGGCAGCCCGTCCAAGGTTCTGGACGACAGCAACGTATTGGAGCCACTGGCGTTTAGTCCCGGTTGGGAAGGCGTGTTCAATATCGTCCGCGCGACCTTCGGAAATTTCCGCGCGGTGGCGGACGCAGCCAGCGTGGGGGAGGGCAGCCCCACGTCAGAAAATCAGTTCGGGGACCGGCCGCTAGACTTGCCAGGCACCAGCTTGCTGTTCCAGAAGGACGTGGACCTAGCCACGGCGCTGGTCAAGAAGGCGCGCGAGCGCCTGCGGCTGCCCAAGCGGCGGCTGACCGTGCGCGTGCGGTGGATGCCAGAGGTGGAACTTCTGGACAGGGTGACCTACAATGTGGTAAAGCCGCGGCAAATCGGCCCGGCCAACCTGGACGCCATTGTGGCTGGGGCGACCCAGGACCCGGAAGGCTGGACAACGGAACTGGACCTACTGGAGATTTAAGGTGGCGCTAAAACAAATCCTAGACACCCCGGCAGCCTTCGCCGCCAACGTCGGCCAGTCCGGCATGGACCTTTCCGCCGTGCCCATAAAGCTGGTCACGGTCTTTACGCAGGTCCAGATTGACGACTTCGAGGACGCGGTGCTGGACCCGAAGTGGCTGCGCAACGGCCAGCCGAGCAACTTCATCAGCTACCTGACCAACATAGACCAGGGCAGCGGGTCCTTCAACACCAGCAGCTTCCGCAAGGCGCAGACGTTCCAGACCGTGTCCAACACAAGCATTCGGCGCGCGTCCATGATTCTTTCCGCCAGCAACCCCGGCGCGCCACCGGGGAACCTGATTTGCGAAATCCAGACGACGACTGGCGCGCCAGGCAGTGAAATCCCGTCGGGCACGATTCTGGCTTCCAGCAACCCCGTCCCAGCCAGCAGCGTCCCCAACATAGGGCTTCCACCTTTCACGTTTTTCACCCATTTTGAATTCCCGACGCCGCCCGCGCTGACGGCCGGGACCAAATACGCCATCGTCCTGCGCCAGACCGCCATCGGCGTGGACGGAATTTCAATCTACGGCGAAAAATCTTCCAGCGCAAACTACGCCGACGGGCGCGCGCTGTTCTACACCGAATCAACGTCCACGTGGAACGTGGCCCTAAGTTTCTTCCCGTTCATTTATGACTGGTATTTCCGCCTGTGGGAACCGGACGCGGCCACGTTCCCAATTGAAACCGGCGGCGCGCTGCGGTTCGACTACACCAGCGCCACCGTCCCCATTCGCTTGGAAACCCAGTACAACGACAGCCCGCGCGATAGCTACGAGCTGGAAACGCGGTTCATTTGGAACCGCCTTGCAGCGTCCGGCGCTGCCGGTCTGAAGTTCAGCGTGGCGCTTCTGCAAGGCACAATCGCCCCGCTGCCGCTGTCCGAAGCCGACAAGGACGCCAAGCTGCTGCTGGAAATCCAGCTGCGCGGAAACCCCACCAGCGACGATTTCAGCATCCTGCCCATAATCGTGGACGCCAGCGGCAACAAGCGGGCCTACCCACCGTCCCCGGCGAACTGGAACGGGACGCCAGCGGACCCGGGCCATTTCCTGACCCCGTTCGGGGCCGCGTCCGGGGTCCCTATCACCGTGAAGGTGTCGCGTCAGGCGGACGGCGGGGTGATTGTCAAGGCGTGGAAGAACGACGACGAATCAGGCCAGACCATTTTCCTGACCACGGCCAGCCCGCCGGTGCGCACCAACCTGACCGGCCTGGTCCACCTGAACATCGGCAACAGCCCCGACGTGTTCAGCAGCCGGTACGATTTCAGCTACTTTAAGCTGTCCGGCCCGACGGTGGAACCGCCGTCCGGGTTCGTCACGTTCCGGCGGCAGTTCGGTTCCCCCACCAAGGTGCAGTCCTTCAATTTCACCAGGACCTTGCCGGTGGTTGGCGACGTAATAAACGTGCGCACCAGGACCGGGGACACGCTGGCCGCGCTGCTGGCCGCGACCTTCAGCGCGCCGCACCCGACCACGACGGTTGGCAGCGTCGAAAGCGCCACGCCCTATCTGTCCCCCACCAAGTACATCGAATATCAGCTTGAATTCGTCCACGCCAGCCCCGGCCCCCTGCTGACCGGCTTCGACATCACCATGGCGGACGCCGCGGTTGTCGAAGATTCACCGACGATTTTTAGCCTGGACGCCAACGGGCCGGGCACCAGTTCTATCACCACGACCGAAGGCGAAACGAACACGGCGAACACCAACAAGCTGAAGGACAACGACCCTGCCACCCAGTACGCCAGCACCAACGCCACCGACGGAACGGAAGTGGGAATCACCGTGTCCATTACCCCTTCCATTCAGCCGGTCAACTGCGTGCTGCTGCGCAACACCAACCTGAAGGGCGTCAGGGTGGAATGCCCGCCTGGGTCCACGGTCTTTGAGGGCGACTTGACGGCGGACGACGAACTGGTTACGTTCCCGCTGGTCAGCAGCCCGGGCGGCGTCAAGGTGGTGGGGAAGTCCACCAAGACGCCGAACCAAACCAAGCGCATCGGGGAAATCTATATCGGCGTGGTTCAGCTGGCGCTGCCCGGGTTCGACGAATACGCGCCCAACCGGCTGATTCGCCAGGGCGGCAGCTATGAAGCCCTGGGCGGCAAGCTGATAACCTTCAACGGGGTGAAAAAGTACGGCAGCACGTGGACGATTTCGCGCATCCCCGAAGGCACCCTGGCTGACCTGTTGACCATTTTTGAGGGGCAGCGCCAAGTGACGTTCTGGCCGGAACCCGGGGCGAAGCCGCGGGAGTTGTTTGACGTGGCGTGGGCGGTGGAAGAGATGCCGCACCCCTACAGCGAATTGGTCAAGACGGACGGCCACACAGTTGAAGGGGCCATGACGGAACTAGAAGGGCGCGTGTAACAGTTTAAAATTGGGTGCCGCCAGCATGGTAGAATCGCCAACGTGAGGACCAACCCTATGAAAAAGCCCGCCGCCGTCGCCGTCGTCGCCGGTATCCTGCTTGCCGCGTTCGGCAGCCTGTGGCCGCTACGCGCCGAGGACGAATTGGCGCGCCGTGACGGCAACCGCACGCCGGTCATGCTGGGGGTGGTGGAAGGGACTGGGGAAATCCGCATGATTCGCACGACGCCGGACGGCGCGGTTATCATGTCCCCCGCTTCCGGCAGCCCTTCCCAGGCCGTGAACCAGGGCACGGCCGGGGCGCAGGAATGGCCGGTTAAGACCAAGAAGGGGACCAGCAGCATGGACGTTTCCGGGTCCACCGTTGGCGTCAGCGGGTCCACCGTCACCGTTCAAACCGACCCCGCCCACCCCATCAACGTCAACGTCGTTGCCGGGACCATAAACGCTGGCGTGTCCGGCTCCACCATCATCGTGACCGGCAGCACGGTCAACGTCGTCAACGTCGTTTCCGCGCCCCTGCACGTCAACGTCGTGTCCGGGTCCATCAGCGCCGGGGTTTCCGGTTCCACGGTCCACGTCAAGAACGAGAACGGCGGGACGCTGGCCGTTTCTGCCAACAACCTGGACGTTCGGGACCTGTCCTTTGCCACCGACAAGGCCGACGTGACCGGCAGCGCCGTGCAGGTTTCCAACGCCGGTGGCGTGGCGGCCGTCAACGTGCAGGACGGCGGCAACGTGCTGTCCGTGGACGACGCCGGGGGAAGCCTGACCGTGGACGGGACCGTGGCCGCCACCCAGTCCGGTGCTTGGACGGTCACGGCCAATGCCGGGACCGGCACCCAGGCCACCGACCCCGTGGACCGGGCCGCCCGCGCGCTTGGCCGGGCCTTCCTGCGGGACCCCACCAACACCTTCAACATGGGCAGCGCCGCCGCGCCCGTGCGCGTGGACACGGTGGGCGTCACCACGGCCCCCGTCAGCGTGGACAGCCTGCCCCTGCCCGCCGGGGCGGCGACCGAAAGCACCCTTTCCACCATCAACGGCAAGCTGCCCGCCAGCGTGGCTGCCGACAGGACCGCCGCCGGGGCCCCGTCCGCCTCCCGCCTGTCGGACGGTGCCGCGTTCTACAAGGCCACCACGCCGTCCGACGTGCAGCCTATCAGCGCCACCGCGCTGCCCCTGCCCGCCGGGGCCGCCACGTCCGCGAACCAGGCCACTTCCAACGGCAGCCTTTCCTCCATAGACGGCAAGCTGCCCGCCACCGTCGCCGCCGACCGCGCCACGGCTGGCGCGCCCAGCGCCGCGCGGCTGTCCGACGGCACGGCCTTCTACAAGGCGACGACCCCAAGCGACACCCAGCCCATCAGCGCAGCGGCCCTGCCGCTGCCCGCGGGCGCGGCCACCGAAACCACCGCCGCCACCATCGCCGGGGACACCACCAGCCTGGACGCCAAGGTGCCCAGCCAGGGCCAGGCCACCATGGCCGCGTCCCTGCCCGTGGCAATCGCCAGCGACCAGTCCGCCCTTCCTGTCACCCAATCCGGTGCCTGGGCCGTCACCGCGAACGCGGGCACGGGCAAGTTCAACACCACCGGGTCAACGGTCAACGTGACGAACCAGGAGGGGACCAGCCTGGCGGTGAACGACGCGGGCGGGGCCTTGACCGTGGACGCCGTGAACCTGGACACCAGGGACCTGACATTTGCCGCCGACAAGGTGGATGCCAGCGGGTCCACCTTGGGGGCCAACAACGGCGTGGATATCGGCAACGTCACCGTGGACAACACCGGCGGTGCCGGGGCCGTGAACGTCCAAGACGGGGGCAACAGCCTGACGGTGGACGACGGCGGAAGCAGCCTGACCGTGGACGGCACCGTGACGGCCAACGCGGGTACCGGCAAGTTCAATACGACCGGCAGCACCGTCAACGTGGCCAATCAGGAAGGCACCAGCTTGGCCGTGAACGACAACGGGGCCAGCCTGACGGTGGACGCCAGCAACCTAGACGTGCGCGACCTGTCCAGCAGCCAGGACAGCATCAGCGCCGTGCAGTCCGGCGCTTGGACCGTCACCAGCCACCAGGGCACCGCCGCGGCGCAATCGGGGCGCTGGCCCATGTTCCTGTCGGATGGGACCAACGAGCGCGGGACGGACACGCTGCCGCTTCGGGTGGACCCCACTGGCACCACGACCCAGCCTGTTTCCGGCACTGTCACGTCCAACGCCGGGACCGGCACCTTCAACGTGCAGGCGACCGCGGCCAGCCCGGCCGCCGCGCGCTTGTCGGACGGGGCGGCCTTCTACAAGGCCACCACGCCCGCTGACACCCAGCCCATCAGCGCCGCCGCCCTACCCCTTCCGTCTGGCGCGGCGACGGCGGCCAACCAATCCACCGCCAACGGAAGCCTGGCGTCCATTGACGGCAAGCTGCCTGCGGCCCTTACGGGGTCCGGCAACCTGAAGGTGTCCCTTGCGGAATCCACGGCCGTGCAGGCCGTGTCCCAGTCCGGCGCATGGACCGTGACCGCGAACGCTGGCACCGGGAAGTTCGACACGACCGGCAGCACCGTGTCTATCCACGGCTCAACCATCCAGGTCCGCAACGCCTTCGGGGAATCCCTGAATGTGGGCGACGGTTCCGGCCCGCTGACCGTGGACGGGACCGTGGCCGCCACGCAGTCCGGCAGCTGGTCCGCCGCCGTCAACAACGCCGCGGGCGCGTCCGCGGTGAACGTGCAGGACGGGGGAAACAGCCTGACCGTTGACGCGGCCGACCTTGACGTGCGCGACCTCACCAACGCTTCCGACAGCGTCACCTCCCACCAGGGCGGCGCTTGGACGGTCACGGCCAACGCGGGCACCGGGAAGTTCAACACCACCGGGTCCACCGTGAACATCGCCAACCAGGAGGGCACATCGTTGGCGGTCAACGACAACGGCGGCAGCCTCACCGTGGACGCTTCCAACCTGGACGTGCGCGACCTTTCCAGCGCCCAGGACACCGTGGGCAGCGTCCAGTCCGGGGCTTGGGCCGTGTCCGTCAACAACGCGGCCGGGGCTTCCGCCGTCAACGTCCAAGACGGCGGCAACAGCCTGACCATTGACGACGGCGGCGGCTCTATCACCGTGGACGGAACCCTGACCGCCACCGTTTCAGGCAGCACCATCGTGGTCCGCAACGGCATCGGGTCCGACGCGGTGAACGTGCAAGACGGCGGCAACAGCATCACCGTGGACGCCGCAAACCTAGACGTGCGCGACCTGGTATTTTCCACGGACAAAGTGGACGCCAGCGGGTCCACCCTGGGGGCCAACAGCGGGGTGGATATCGGGGACGTGACCATCAACAACGCGGCCGGTGCCGCTTCGGTCAATGTCCAAGACGGTGGCAACAGCCTGACGGTGGACGCTGCCGACCTTGACATCCGCAACCTTTCCAGCGCCCAGGACAGCGTGGCTGCCACCCAGTCCGGGGCGTGGGCCACGTCGGTCAACAACGCCGCTGGCGCTTCGGCCGTAAACGTGCAGGACGGCGGGAACAGCTTGACGGTGGACGCTGCGGACTTTGACGTGCGGGACCTTTCGAGCGCGCAGGACACGGTGGGGTCCGTGCAATCCGGTGCCTGGACCGTGACGGCCAACGCCGGGACGGGCAAGTTCAACACCACGGGAAGCACCGTGAATGTGGCGAACCAGGAAGGCACGAGCCTTGCCGTGAACGACAACGGCGGCAGCTTGACCGTGGACGGCGCGGTGACCGCCAACGCAGGCAGCGGGACCTTCGCCGTGGACAACGCCGCTGGCGCGTCCGTTTCTGTGGACGACAACGCGGGCAGCCTGACCACGGACACGCCGCAGCTTCCCGCCTCCCTCACCGGGTCCGGCAACCTGAAGGTTTCCTTGGCCGAATCCAGCGCGGTGCAGGCGGTGTCCCAGTCCGGCACCTGGAACGTGGGGCTGTCCGCCGGGTCCAACAACGTGGGCACGGTGTCCGGCAGCACTATCGTGGTCCGAAACGGCATCGGCGTGGACGCGGTCAACGTGCAGGACGGCGGCAACAGCCTCACCGTGGACGGCACCGTGACCGGAAACCAGGGCACGGCCGCAGCCCAGTCCGGCCGGTGGCCTATGTTCCTTTCCGACGGGACCAGCGAACGCGGGACCGCCAGCAACCCACTACGCACCGACCCCACCGGGACCACGCCGCAGCCTGCAAGCCAGTCCGGCACCTGGGTGCTTGGTTCCAACAGCGGGGTGGATATCGGGGACGTGACCGTGAACAACGGCAGCGGTGCCGGTGCGGTCAACATCCAAGACGGCGGCAACAGCGTCACGGTGGACGCCGTGGACCTTGACGTTCGGGACCTGGCCTTTGGCAGCGACAGCGTGACCGCGCACCAAGGCGGCGCGTGGTCCGTGTCGTTGGCTGGCGGCAGCGCCAGCATCGGCAACGTGTCCGGTTCCACTATCGTGGTCCGCAACGGCACCGGCGCTGACGCCGTGAACATTCAGGACGGCGGCAACAGCCTGACGGTGGACGCCACCAACCTGGACGTTCGGGATTTCGCCTTCGCCACCGACAGGGTGGACACCAGCGGCAGCACGCTGGGCGCGAACAGCGGCGTGGACATTGGCGACGTGACCGTGAACAACGCCGGTGGCGCGTCCGCGGTCAATATCCAAGACGGCGGGAACAGCCTGACCGTGGACACCGCCGGTGGCGCGCTGTCCGTGGAAGGCCAGGGCTATACCGCCCCGGCTATCGGGACGTTCACCGTCACCACCAGCGCGTCGGCAATCTTCATTGCCAACGCCAGCGCGGTTGGGCGTGAAGTCTGCAACGAAGGTGGGGCGCAAATCCGAATCGGCACGGCCGCCACCCTGACCACGGCCGTGGGCCGCCTGCTGGACCCTGGGGCCTGCTACGTGCTGGACAGCCTGCACCGCTACTTCCGCGGCGCGCTGTCCGCCATCGCCGTGACGGGCACGGCCAAGGTGACGACCACGGAGCTGACGCCGTAACGGGCGCTGATATGGGGGACACTATGCGGCGTTACTTCATGCTGGCAGTCCTGGCCCTGACGTGCGCGGGGCAGGCGTGGGCGCTTGGCGGGCGCGCCAATCCTACGGACCTTGCGGACACGGCCTACAAGGCGGTGTCCGAGGCCGTCACCAACAGCAACACCCTACAGGATGACAATGACCTGGTGGTGAACTTGGTGGCGTACAGCACCTACACGGTGGAAGGGCTCATCCTGTCAACCGCCGCGGCGGCGCAGCCCGATTTGAAAATATCCTTTGCCGTCCCGGCCGGGTCCACCATGTCCATCGCATACTTTGGGCCAGCCACCAATGACGGCACATTCCGCGGGGCCGTTCTCGTTGACAGCGGTGTTGCATCGGCAGAAATCCCGGCCACTGGCGGCTTCACCAGCGCGATGAATATCACCGGAACGGTGGTGACTGGGGCCAACAACGGGACCCTTACGCTGCGTTGGGCCCAGCAGACCGCTGACCTAAGCAGCACGTTCGTGCATGGCGGCAGCTACCTGCGGGTGGCGCGGAGGTTCCCTTGAAGAACAACCTACTGGCTGGGGCATTGCTGGTGTTGCTGGGGACCAGCCTGGCGCTGGCGTGGACGGGCAGGCCCTCTACCTGCGCGCCCCGGACGGGCATTGCGTGACCCCGGCGGTGGACAACCTGAACGTGGTCACGTGGGGAACCGCGACCTGCCCGGAACCGTAGGCGCATAGCCGTAAGACGCACAAAAGGGGGGGGCAATGTCGCCAGAGGACCGCGCGCTGTTTCAGGAACTACGCCATGGGCTTGCAAACCTAGCACCGCTGCCGGGCATGGTGGCGCACCTGGACACCCGCCTAAACGGGGTTGACGCCACGCTGCGCGGCGTGCAAATCGCCGTGGCGGCCAAAGACGCCGAGCACGCCACGAAGCTGGACCAGCACGCCGGGGCCATTAAGACCTTGGGGGACCGCGTTCGGGAACACGTTGGCCAGCACTGGACCTGGCTGCTTGCCACCGTCGGCCTGGTTGCGGCAATCATGGCCGCTGCGAAAATGCTTTCGGGGAAACCTTGAAGTTCAGCGCGCCGTCGGCGGTGTCCCGTGGCCGCTAACGGGAACGGGCACAGCGACGGCAAGGTGACGGTGGCCGTTGCCGCCGTGGTGCTGCGTGGCAAGCGCCCGGCGCGGCTGGCGCAATGGCTGAAGATTTACGACCGCGAGGAGGACAGGTTTTTCTGTGTCCGCCCCGATTTCTTGGTGGTGCAAAAGGGCGACCTGGCCGCCCAGCTACACGCGCAGGTGGACGAATTCGTGGCGGGCATGGAAGCTGGCGGCCTTGCGTACATAGGCAGCCTGTCCTACGAATCCGAAGGTGACAAGACGGCCCCGCGGAAGCCGGGGGAAGAAAGCACGTGACGGACTTCAATCTGTCCAAGCATTTAAAGTTCTACGAATTGACGACGACGGTGCGCGCTGGATTGCTGGCTGCGAACCGCGAAGGCGGCCTGCTGGTGGTGCCCAAGCTGTCGCTTCTGTGCGTCACCCTGCTGGAACCGTTGCGCCCCGTCGTCAACGCGCCGGTGTCAGTTTCAAACGGCTACCGCAGCGACGTGCTGAACCGGGCGGTTGGTGGCAGCCAGACCAGCCAGCACTGCAAGGGCGAAGCTGCCGACTGGGTGCCGGGCGACCTGCGGCGGGACAGGGCGGCCATGTGGTCCAGGTACCAGCTGTGCGCGAACTGGCTGCGGTCCAGCGGGTCCATGTTCGGCCAGTTTATTTTCGAGGAAAAGTCAGACGACAAGGGGCCGTACTTTTGGTTCCACCTGTCCCTTGGGTTCCCGTTCAGGCCGCTGGTGAAATGCGGGGAACTTATGACGTACAATCAGCGGGACAGCTACAGGCTGCTGGAACGCATGGCGTTTCCGGGGTGGGCGTGAGCTTGTGGGCGAAGGCGTGGGGGCTGTTGTCCGGCAAGGGCTTCCATGTGACGCTGCTGCGCTTTCGTTTCGGCGGCCCGCCGCGCGACCAGCGGCCGGACGCCGTGAAGGGCAGGAACAAGGGCGGAAAGGGGGGGACGAAACGATGAACTTGTGCATGGGCTTGGGGCTGGTGCTGGTGGCGTTCGCTGGGCTGGTGACCGGCGGAGGGTGGGCGGTGCTGGCCGCCACGCTGCTGTTGACCTTGGCGGCGCTGAACGGCCGCCGTGTCGCTTTCCCGTGGCTGGACCAGCGGCGCGTGCTGTCGTTGGCGTCCGTGACCGTGGCGCTGCTGGCGGCCTTGGCCGGTCCTGCGCTCGCCTGGTCCCCGCGGGACTACCACGTGGGCCTGCCGCTGGTCTTGCGCACGGACGCCGTGGGCGCGCGCGACCTGCAACGCGGGCAGTGGTTGTCCGGCGTCGGGGTGGACATGCTGTGGCTGCACCGCGAGGACGAAAAGCAGCCGATTTTCTACCTGTCCGGGCAGCACCTTTACAACGCCAGCGAGCAGGGTAAGGGCAGCCTGGGCGCGGCCTTCGGGGTCAACACCGGGAAGGCCGGGGAAGTGGTGCAGCGCGGCGCGGAACTGCTGCTGCCCGACCAGGCCCACCGCCTGAAGTGGCTCACCGCGCTTTCCAACTGGGTGTCCGTCGAAGCGTCCGGCGGGTACCGGGTGTTCGGCACTCCGCAAGGCCAAAGCCCGTGGGTCTACGCCGTGGGCGGCAAGGTCCGCATCCCCCTGGAACGCCTGTGGGGCGCGGCCTACTGACATGGGCCTTGTCCCCGACCATATCAGCGTAGGCGCTGACGCGGCCACGCTGACGGCCGCGCAAGGGCTGGTCACGCGCCTGTGTGGCAGCCTGGACGGGCTGCGTGACGCTGGCCTGAAGCTGGCGGACACCTTCAAGCAGGGCCGCCTGTGCATCACCGTGGACTGGGACGCCGCCAAGCGGACCCAGCCCGGCAACCCGGCCGCGCCGGGAACGACTTAGGGGGGGGCGCATGAACATCAAGGAATTCCTGGAGTCCAAGAAGGCAAAGGGCTTCATTCTTGGCCTGCTTGGCCTGGGCCTGGCGCATTACGGCGGGTTCAGCCAGGAAGAACAGAAGAACATCCTCTACCTCGCCGGGCTTTACCTGGGGTCCCAGGGCGTTGCGGACATGGGGAAGGAAAAGGCCAAGGTGGAAGCCGCAGCCGCCGCGCCGCAGCCCGGTGCGTCAGGCGCGCCCGGCGACGTGTAGGACCCCGGCCACTGGCCGGGCAGTCACAACAACTGGGGGACGCCATGAAGAAAGCCAGGCGCACGACGCACCGCAGCAGCAGCGGCAAGAAGCTGCTGGCCAAGCGGGACAAGTCCGGCAAGTTCAGGGACATCCAGACCTGGAAAGGCAGCAGCAGCCGGGACCAGCGCAAGAAGCACACCAAGTCCGACCGGGCGCGGTAGTCGCTGCAAGACGTGCGCGCGTCCCGCCCGGTCAACGGGCGGGGCCCGCAGTGGGCCCCCGCACCCGAAACACCCTCCAGGCCCTGGGTGCCGGGGTCCACTGCGGGCAGCGGCCCTGCCTGCGGATTCCTCGCCGCAGACGGGGTGCTGCCCGCAACCCGCTAGGCCCGGAAGCCCGGGTGCGCAGCGGCGCAGGCCGCCGCCAGGTGGGTGACGGAAACCCTGGTGTAACGCTGGGTGGTGGTGATGCTGGCGTGGCCCAGGTAGCCCTGAATCGTCCGAATGTCGGCCCCGCCTTCCAGCATGTGGGTGGCGGCGCTGTGGCGCAGCTGGTGCGGGTGGACCGGCGCGGACAGCCCGGCGCGCTGCGCAAGCTGGCGCAGCACCCACCACACCGCCGCCCGGTCCAGGGGCTTGCCCCTGGGCGACAGCATGAGGGCTTCGGCGGCCGGGTAGCGCGCGGCCCGCGCGGCCATGTAGGCCCGCAGGGCGGCCACGGCACGCGGCCCGACCGGCAGCAGGCGTTCCTTCCCACCCTTCCCCTTGACCAGCACCGTGCTGTGGTCCAGGTCCACGTTCACCACCAGCAGGCCGCAAAGTTCTGACGCCCGCAGCCCGGCCACGTAAAGGACCAGCAGCAGGGCCTTGTTCCGCAGTTCAATGAAGCGGGTCCCAAAGGACTGGCCCAGCAGGCGGTCCATGTCCGACTGGTCCAGGGACTTGGGCAGGGGCAGCTTCGGCTGCTGCACGGACAAGCCCACCGTTGGGTCAACAGCGGCCAGGCCGCGGGCCAGCAGCCAGCGGTGGTACCCGGTGGCCACGGCGACGTCCAGGGCGACCGTGGCCGGGGCCTTCCCAGCCGCCTGGCGCACGGTCAGGTAGCCCACCACGTCCGAGTGGGCGGCCGTTTCGGCGGCCTTCCCATGGGCCGCCAGGTGGGCCTGGTAGGCCGTCAGCGCCCTGCTGTAGGTGTCCAGGGTGGCCGGGGAACGCCCGCCCGCCTTCAGGTCCGCCAGGTACGCCGCCAGGTGCCCGTTCATGCCCGCCCCCCGTGCAGCTGCGCAGCCGCCGCGTCCACGCACGCCAGGTCAGCCGCGGCAATGGACAGGGCGCGCGCGGGGTCCTTGGCCATGTCCACATGATACTGCCCGCGCAGGTAGCCGTCCAGGGCCAGCTGCGCGGTGGTGTACGACTGCCTGGCCAGCCTGGTCCGCCGGGTCACGGCAGCACCGTCCATTCGCGGGTGCGCACCACGAACAACTGCGCCCGGCCCTTCGGCTTGGTCTGCCGGATTTCCGCCGTCACGTTCCATTCGGGCATGGCGTCCTGAAGCGCGAACGCCCGGGCCTTCACCCAGTCCCCCGCCTTCAGCGCCGCCGACGCCGAACTGCTGCCGGTGACGGCCTGGGTGGCAATGACCTGGCTGCCGTTGCGCAGCGTCACGGTGTAGGTGGACATGCCAGCCACCAGTTCGCGGATTTTGGAAGCCATGGCCTCGATGGCCCCCGGGCTGCTGTCGCGGACGTGCGACCAGTCGCCGCCCATTTCTAAGGCCGCCGACAGGGTAAGCGGGCCGAAGCCGTCGCCCAAGGAGTAAACTTCCCAGTGCTGCGCCGTCGTCAGGGTCTTGCGGTTGTCGCCGTTGAAGTGCAGGTGGGACACCACCAGGTCCCAGTTCTTGTTCGCCGCTTCCAGAAGTTCCGACATCTTCGCTGCGCTGCCCATTTTCGCCCCCCGGCCGGGCCTTGCCCGGCTTGCCTACACCTTCAGTATAGCCTGTTACTGGTAATTGTCAAGACCCAAAAAGGTCCTATGCCGTCCCCGACGGCCCCCGGGCCACGCGGCCCAGGGGCGGGGACCGGCGGCTACCCGCCCCCCCCTTCCTCCACTTCGGCCCCCGCTTCCAGGCGCGGCTTTTCGTCCGTCGTCGCCCGCATCAGCGCCGACTCAAGCAGCGCGGCGTCAATCTTCAGGTACGCCGCCAGCGCAACCAGCACCGCCTTGCCTTCCGCTTCCAGCTTCATCTTGTCCACTTTCCGACCCCCTGGCCCGACCTTGCCGGGCCTGCCCTACATGGAAAGTATAGACGGATTACTAGCCATTGTCAAGACCCAGGCCGCCGGTCCATAGGACCTACGCAGAAATTGGGCCTTGACAATTACCAGTAACAGGCTATACTTCGGGTATGGAAGCGAACGCCGCGGGCAAGGCCAGCGGAAAGGGGGCGAACATGGACGACGCGAAGAAGCTGGAAACGCTGGGCGAGATGTCGCACAGCGCGTGGTCGGGCCGCGGCACGTTGCAGCAGTTGGTGGACGAGCTGAAGCGGCAGGCGGCCAGCAAGGTGGATTTCGTGGCCGACACGCGCAGCCTGCGCGTGGACGCCGTGGCCGCGGTCCCCGCGGTGACGGAGGGCAAGAAGGTTGTCACGGTCGGGAAGCCCGGCAGCCTGCGCTTGGCCCCCGCGGACCTGCGCACGGGCGAATGGCTGCCGAAGGCGGGCCTGGGCATCCGGCCCAACGCCTTGGAGCAGCTGGGCCAGGCGCAGAACCCCGGAATCCCCGGCGGCTTCCTAAAGGACCTGGCGGGACTTCGCCCGGCCCGCGCCGCCGACCTCCTGAACGGGCTCATGGCCGACGGCCCCAGCCGCCGGTTCATCCGCTGCCTGGACGGCAGCGTGCGCGCCGCCATGTCCGACCGCTACCGCGTGCTGGACAGCCTGGACATCGCCTTTCCCACCCTGGAAGCGGCGCGTTCCGTGGGCGCGGAGGTGCTGGAAGCCAACCTGTCGGAAACCCACATGCGCCTGAAGCTCATCTGCCGCAACGTGTGGGACGCCGTAGAAATGCGCCGCCAGCAGGGCGGCAGCTGGTACGCGGGCGGCCTGGGGAACCAGGACTACCTGCGCCACGTGTCCGCCAGGTCCGAGGGCGACCTGCCCGGCGGGCCCGGCACGGTGTACCCCGTCGTCACGGTGTCCAACAGCGAAACCGGAAACGGCGGCTTCAACGTCCGCATCGGCATCATGATGGGCATTTGCTTCAACCTGGCCACCGTCGAGGACGTGGTGGCGCGGGTCCACCTGGGCGAACGCCTGGACACCGGCATCTTCAGCGCGCAGACCATGGGCCTGGAGTCCAAGGTCATCCTCGCCAAGGCCCGGGACGCGGTGGTGGCGGCCTTCAACAAGGACGCCTTCGGCCGCATCGTGGCCGCGGCCCGCAAGGCGCAGGGGGACGCGGTGCAGGCCCCCACGGCGGCGGTGCAGAACGTGGTCAAGGCGGCCGGGCTGTCCGACAACGCCAAGGACGCCATCCTGGAGCACTTCCTGCGGGATTACGACCAGTCCCGCTTCGGGCTCGCCCAGGCCGTGTCCCGCCACGCGCAGGACACGCAGGACCCGAACACCGCGGACACGCTGGAGTCCCTGGCCGGGGACCTGCTGCGCGGCGGCAACAAGTATGCGCACGCCGCGCTGAACGCGGCGGCCAAGTAGCCGGGCTGGCGGCGGGGCCCCTAGAACGGGGCCCCGCCTGCACAGCCGGACGCCTGCGACGGGGGGCGGGCGTCCAGCCGGGCAGGCCCAGGGGGACGACATGGCGCTCAAGGCGGGTGACGTGGTGCGCAGGGCGGCGCGGGCAGGGGACACCCTGGTGCCGTTGCTGGTGTACGGGCTGGTGGCGGACGACAGCGGCAGGCTGCGCGCGGAGTTGTTTATTCGCCTGCCGGGAGGCGCGCCCGGGTCCTGGGCCGGGTGCCTGTCGCTGCGCAGACTTCGGCCCTGGGACACCGCGAAGGACGGGCCGCTGGCATGAAGCCGCGCACCAGGACATACGGGCCCGGGTGGGACGGGACCAGCAGAACCGAGCATTACGTCTGGCTGGACCGGGCCGGTCAGTCAACAACCTGGTCCGGCACGCGCTGGGCCATGATTCCTTTGCAGGTACGCCGCGCGCTGGTCCCGGTGCTGCCTATCCCTAATACGAACCACGGAAAGCGGCTTGTCAAGGTGGTGCTGACCGTGACCGAAGCGCGCGAGCTGCTGGGCGTTGCTGGCAATGGCTACATGGACGGGGATTACTACCAGTTGAACAACGAAGGCCACCCGCCGACGGCAGAACAGAAGGCCGCGAACGAAGTATACAGCAGGGCGGAATCCAAGCTGCGCGCGGCCACCAACGGGACGGCACCATGAGCGCAGCCACGGACGCGCTGGACCGCCTGTACAGCAAGCTGCCGCGGCTGGACTGCCAGGGCAAGTGTCAACAGTCCTGCGGCCCCATTGCCATGGGCCAGGCCGAACTCGCGCGGCTGACCAAGCGGCTGGGCTACGTGCCGCGGTGGCCGGGCGTGGTGGCGGCCGTGACGCTGGCGGTGCTGGGGGCGGAAAAGGCCCTGACCTGCCCACTGCTGGATAAGGGCACCGGGCGCTGCACCGTGTACGCCATCCGGCCCATGCTGTGCCGCCTATGGGGCCTGGTGCGCGCCATGGCGTGCCCATGGGGGTGCGTGCCTACGCGCTGGCTGACGGACGACGAGGCCACGGCGCTGCTGGGCGCGGCCAGGCGGGTGGTGCCGGACGGGGGCGGGGCGTGACCGCCAAGCCCGAGGTGTCCTGGCTGGCCAGGCTGGTGTGCTGGTGGCGCGGGTGCAGCCGCTACTTTATCGAGCAGCCGGACCCTGACCACTGGTGGGTCAGGTGCAGGCGGTGTGGGCGGGTAAGCTGATGGGGAAACGGCAGCGGCGGCGGCTGAGCGCGAACAGGCTGCGGCGCGGCCGGGAAGCCGTGCTGGCAGCCATGCGCGCGCCTGAACCACCGGCGGCGGTGAAGCCGGACTGTACGCTGTGCGGCAAGCCAATGGACAGGCGGGGTGAACTTCCGTGGCACCGGCCGTGCGGGTTGGAAAACGGGGTGGAATTTTAGGGGGGCGCGTGGCAAAGGAACACTTCAAGGATTGGGACCCCAGCGACGGTTCGCAGGACCGTCTGGAAAAGGTGCTGGACGTGCTGGCCCAGTACGCGGGCATGGACCTGCGCATTACGCTGCGCCAGCTTTTCTACCAGCTGGTATCCAAAAACTTCATCGCCAACAAGCAGCGCGAATACAAGAACCTTGGCGAGCTGCTGTCGCGGGCGCGGCTGGCCGGGTTGGTGGACTGGGGGGCCATCGAGGACCGCATCCGGCAGCCGGACAAGCACGCCGAATGGGCCGACATCCCCGACCTGGTGGAATCTGCCGTGTCGTCCTTCCGCCTGCCGCGCTGGTCTGACCAGGAATGCTGCGTGGAACTGTGGTGCGAAAAGGACGCGCTGACCAGCGTGCTGGAACCTATCACGAACGCGCTGCACGTCACCTTGATGGTGAACCGCGGCTACAGCAGCCAATCGGCCATGTACGAAGCGGCGCAGCGGTGGGCGCGCTCCGCGGACGACGGCAAGAAAAACATCCTGCTGTACCTGGGGGACTTCGACCCGTCCGGGCAGGACATGGTGCGCGACGTGCGCGACCGTCTGGCCATGTTCGGGCAGGAAGTGGACGTGCGCAAGCTGGCGCTGAACCCCGACCAGGTGGCGCGTTACGGGCTGCCGCCCAATCCGGCCAAGCTGACGGACAGCCGCGCCGCAGGATTCGTTGCGAAGCACGGCGGCAGCAGCTACGAGGTGGACGCGCTGCCGCCGGATGTGCTGGCGCAACTGGTGCGCGGGGCAATCGAGGACACCATGGACATGAAGCTGTACGCCGCCTGGCGGGCCCAGGAAAAGGTGCTGAAGGCCAAGCTGGTGGCGGTGGCGAAGGCTACGAAGTGGTGACCGACGACGGCGGCGCGCAGCCGCCACGCCAGCGGCGGCACAGCTGGCGCTACGCTAGGGTGTGGGACTCCCGCTATGGCTGCCACCGCTTGACGTGGCAGGCCACCTGCCGCGCGTGCGGACTGACCATGTGGCGCAAGCATTTGCAGGGCCGTGGGCCGGGCGAGCCATGCCCCGGGTGGGTCTAAAGACCCGGGCCGCATGGGTCCTTGTGGGCCTTGCGCTTTACTGGTAGAAGGCTAAACTGTGGGTGTGTGGCGGGCAAGGTCCGCCGGGGGGAAGCTGGAATGGACGCTATTGGCGCGGTGTTCGACGTGGTACGGAAGGACTGGCGCGCGTACTTCGGCGCGCCGGTGCGGTCCATGACGCTGCGCGCGGCGGCTTGCGCACGGGAACTGCTGTGCCCCCGGTGCAAGGTGGCCATGTCCGGGCTGACGCACGCCGGGCTGCTGGGCGCGGAATGTCGCACCTGCCGCAGCGTGTTTATTCAGCCGGTTGGGACGGCCTGACGGCGGCTTGACTTGGGCTAGTAACCTGCTGTACCATGGGTGCAGCGGGACAACACAAAGGACGGAGGACTGGCGATGGCAAAGACGGCGAAGCACGAGTACACAACGGCGCAGCGCAAGCGCGGGAAGGAATTTCTGGACTGGCTGAACGGCAAGGGCTGGACGCAGGATTCCTTCGCCCGCGACACCGGCATAAGCGTGGACACCATCCGCAAGTGGTGCGGCGGCACCGACCCGGACAACATGGCCCGCATCGTCCTGCGCAACCGCTGCCCCGACTGCCCGCTGCTGGTCCAGAAGGTCGCCTAGACCAAGGAACCAGTGCCGCAGTCCAGCAGCGCCACCACAGGACCGGCGCGCCCGCGTGACCATAAGCGGGCGCGTACCGTTTTTTTGCCACCCCTGACCAACCAAAGGAGAACCCGACAATGGGCGAAGAACTAGAGACAGCGCCGGAACAGCAATTGGAAACGGTGCCCACGGACAAGGCACCCATGACGTTCAACGAGGACCGCATCAACGCGCTGATTCACCTAGCCGAACGCAGCGAAGTGCTGGGCAAGGCGCTGGACACGCTGCGCGCGTTCGTGCTGAAGCGCGCGCTGCCCGGCGACTGGGTGAAGTTCGCGCAGGAAGGCGGGGACGCCTACCTCGAAATGGGCAGCGCCGGGGCCGACCGTATCGCCGCCGTGCTGGGGATTTCCTTCACTGGCTGGTCCAGCGAAAAGGTGCTGGGCAGCGACGACTACGGGGCCAAGTTCGATTGGTGGTACCGCTGCAACGTCCACTTCCAGGGCCGCACCATCGAAGGCATCGAAGGCCGCTGCGGCAGCCGGGACAAGTTCTTTGGGTTCAGCCATGGGACCTGGAAAGACCTAAAGGACGTGCGCGAAACGGACATCCGCACGGCCGCCCGCCGCAACGCCATGAAGGAAGGCGTCAAGGTCATGCTGGGCATTCGGCGTCTGCCCATGCAGGACGCCATCAAGATGGGCCTGCCCGCGGACGTAATCAAGGGCCACACCTTCGCCAACAAGGCCGACCACGGCGGCACGCAGGCCGCGGCTGCCGGGGCCGCGGCGGGGTCCGGCGGCGGCAGCGCGGGGACCATGGAAGCCACCGAAGTGGTGGTGGACGTGACGAACAAGACGGGCGGAACGCCCACGAAGCCATGGACCAAGTTCTTCATCAGGACCATGGGCGGCACCGTCTACAACACGTTCGATAAGGACTTCGCGCAGGCGGCCAAGGACGTGAAGGGCACCGGCCAGAAAGTCCTTATCAGCTTCATCGTGAACCAGTACGGCAGCGAGGTCAAGTCGCTGAAGGCCGCGCCGGACAAGCCCGCGGGGGCCCCGGCCCAGGGCACGCTGCCGGGGACCGAAGCGTGACCGACGCAGCCGCGCAGCCAGGCGCGGCAACAGAAGCCGACCCCGCCACCACGGCGCTTTCCGTGGTGGCGGCGTTGGCGGCTGAAATCGAAACCAAGCGCAACGCCATGCTGCTGGCGACAATCACCAATCGCCCCAAGCAGAACAGCTGGGCCAGCCAGGTGTCCGCCTGCAACCGCCAAAACGTCTACAGCATCCTGAACTGGGAGGACCGGAAGCTGCACGACATACGCCTAGCGGCGCGGTTCAAGGCTGGCAACGACCAGGAAAGGATTATCCTGCGCGAACTGAACGAACTGGGCTTCGACGTTGTGGAAGGGCAGGCCACGCTGCCCACCGACATGACGGCCGCCTACCGGGTGTCCGGCCGGATTGACGGGAAGCTGCGCTACATGGGGCACCGAATCCCTTTTGAAGTGAAGTCCTGCCACCCGCGGATTTTCGCCAAGCTGGAAAGAATGTCCAACGCCGACGCGCTGGCGTTCATTTCCGCAGACCGCTACATATCCTCCCACCTTAAGCAGTTCAGCCTGTACCTGTTCGGGCACAACGAGGAAGCGGGGCTGCTGCTGTACACGGACTGCATGGGCCATTGGAAGCTGGTCACGGTCACGCTGAACTACGCGCTGGCCGAATCCGTGCTGGACCAGCTGGACCTGGTGAAGCGGTACGTGGAGGCCAAGGAATTGCCAGACCGGATTCCTTACGACGAGGACCTGTGCGGCGGGTGCAGCTTCCTGCATATTTGCCTGCCGGACGTGGTGCGCGCGGAAACGCAGCTGGTGGACGACCCGGCCACGGTGGTTGCGCTTGACCGCCGCGCGCAGCTTTCCGCGCCCGCCGACGAATACGAGGAACTGGACAAGGCGCTGAAGGAAAAATACCGCGGGACGACGCGGAAGATTTTGGGCGGGAAGTGGGTGGTGGAATCCAAGGAAGTGCTGGTGAAGGGCAAGCCGCAGTGGCGCACGACGTTCAAGGTTCTGGACCAGCAGGAAACGGCGGAAGCCGCGGACGCGCAGCAGGGATAGCCGCGGTCTTTCGGCGGCCTGGCCGCCAGTGGACCGCGGACGTGCGGTGGCAGCAAGGCTGCCGCCTTGGACGCAGCAACGGAGGAGTTCATGTGGCAAGACAGAATAACCGTGGAAGTCGGGTACCCACGCCACCCCAAAACAATCACCCTGATTCAACGTCTTGGAAACGGTGCCGACGCCATACCCGTCCGGCTTTGGTGCTGGGCGGCCGAGTTCAAACCACAGCATGGAAAGCTGGGGAACCTGGACATGGACCCCAGCGAGGTGGAATCGCTGGTGGATTGGTGGGGGGAACCGGGGGCGTGCTTCAACGCCATGCTGGGGCTGTTCATTGACCGCAACGAGGACGGCTTCTACCTGCACGACTGGGGCGGACATCGGGGCCACGTCACGACCTACCACGAGCGCGCGAAGGTGGCGGCCAATACGCGCTGGGCGCGCCACAAAGCCATGAAGGCAGCCAAAGAAGAACGCGCCGCGGCCGGGCGCAAGGCTTCGCAGCCAGCGATAGACCTAGTGGACCGCCTGGTTGGGCTCATGCTGAAGAACGACCCCAATGCGCGCGTGCCTGGCAAACCGGCGGCATGGCAGCAGGATGCCGAAAAGCTGCTGACGACGGACGGCCGCGGCGCGAAGGAAGCAACCGCGGTTCTGGAATGGTGCCAGCGGTCAACCTTCTGGCGCAGCAATATCCTCAGCATGGGCAAGTTCCGCGCCAAGTATTCGCAGCTATTGCTGCGGATGCAGGACGAGGGGAAGGAATCGGTAAATGGTCCCGTTGGGTCAGCAGCCCCGGTGGCGGGCAAGTATGCCAAGTGAAACCGGGGACCTGAAGGCCGCTGGGGACTGCCTCCCGGAAGATGCGCTGACGGCGCAGCCGGACGCGGTGGCGGTGGAATGCGGAGCGTGCGGCTACCCGTTGCGGGTCGGCGTGTGCGAAAAGTGCGCCGAAGATAAGGACAAGGAACTGGCCGCGCAGCGGCAGCACATGGCCGACCTTGGCGGGCAACGTCCGTACAATTCCTTCACGCTGGACAAGTACCTGGTGACGGCGACGAACCGCGCGGTGGTTGACGCGCTGCGCGCCTTCGACCCGGCCAAGGACAACTTCTACCTGCTTGGCCCGACCGGCACAGGGAAGTCCCACCTGGCCGTTGCCGTCGCCCGCCTGTTCTGGCCAAAGCTGCGCCCGCTGGTGCGCAAGCCCACCGAAGTGACCCGCGAAGCGCGGCCGAACGGGCGGCCGGGGACCAGCACCGAAGCCGACACGATAGGCAAGTATGCGCGCTGCCGCGTGCTGGTGCTGGACGACCTGGGCGTGGAACGGGACAGCCAATTCACCCACCAGGTCTTTTACGAAATCATCGAGGGCCGCTGCCTTGCCGAACGAAACGGCCTAATCCTGACCAGCAACCTGGGCCTAAACGACCTGGCCAAGAAGCTGGGCGACGACCGCATAACGTCCCGATTGAACGGGCTGTGCAAGCTGCTGGACCTGACCGGGGAACCGGACAGGCGCGCGGCGTGGCAGGCGACGTGAATGCGGTTGCCAGCTGGATAAATCGGGACGGCAGCATGACCGTGCTGTGCATCGGCTGCGGGTTGACCGCCAAGGTTCTGAAACCAGTGCTTGACGCCATGCCGGACCAGGCCGCGCCGTTCGGGCCTGGGGAATTTGACCACGCTTGCAGGGCTGTGCTGCCAGGTTCCGGGCGGCCTGGGGGCAGCAATGGGTGACCAATCCAGCATCGAATGGACGGACGCAAGCTGGATGCCGGTGCGCGGCTGCGTGCGCGTAAGCCCTGGGTGCGTGAACTGCTATGCCGAACGCATGGCCGCCACGCGGCTGGCGCACACCGACGCCTACCGGGGGCTGGCGGCCATGACCAAGGACGGTCCACGGTGGACCGGGGAAGTGCGCCTGTCCCCGGGGGAACTGGACCAGCCTATCAGGTGGACGCGCCCGCGCAAGATTTTCGTTTGCAGCATGGCAGACCTTTTCCACAAGGACGTGCCGGACGATTACCTGGACAAAGTCTTTGCGGCGGCGGCCTTGGCCCCCCAGCACGTGTTCCAAATCTTGACCAAGCGGGCCGAACGCCTGCCGGAATACTTCAACGCGGAAGGCCGCCGGGGCGCGGTGTGCAGCGACGGCGTGGCCGCGCTGGGCTATGACGGCGAAGCACAGGAAGCCGCCTACGCCAACGTGGAAGCCGGGGGCGGGTGGCCGCCGCAGAACGTGTGGGTTGGGGTGTCGGCGGAGGACCAGGACAACGCGGTGCGACGGATTGCCCTGCTGACGCAGACCAAGGCCCAGGTGCGCTGGGTGTCCGCAGAACCGCTGCTGGGCCCGGTGGACCTGTCGCCGTGGCTGTGGGGCCCCAAGACACTTGGGCTTGGCGGCGTGCCGCGCAGCGGCCTTCTGCACTGGGTAGTGGCTGGCGGGGAATCCGGGCCCGGGTCACGACCCATGCACCCGGCCTGGGCGAAGCTGCTGCGCGACCAATGCCAGGACGCTGGGGTGGCCTATTTCTTCAAGCAGTGGGGGGCCTGGACGCCGGAGGTTCCGAACGGCGCGCCCTACACGTCCCTGGCGCTGTTCAATCAGAATGAGAACGGGGACAAGCCCATCCTGATAAAGAACCTGGAAGCGGACAGGCGGGCTGACTGGACCGAAGGACAGGCGGACGACACGCTTATGTTCCACGCGAACAAGAAGGCCACCGGCCGTGTGCTGGAAGGACGGACCTGGGACGAATACCCGGCCATGAAGTGCATTCACTGCGCACAGCCAGCGCAGCCAGGGACGACGCTGTGCGGCCCGGCCTGCTTGTCGCAATGGCAGGCCGACCGGCGGGAGGCGGCGCGTGCTGACTAGCGGCCACGACGGCCAGGGTGCCATGCCTGAAGATGCGCTGGCAGCGCAGCCTGACGCCGTGCCTGGACCGGCCAGCGCGGACGGCCAGAACGTGGACCTGTTCGGTGAACCAATAGACGACTTCAAGAGCGCGAAGGAACGATACGGCACCTGGCCGGTGACGGTGTGGGATTGCGACCTATCGGACCCGACCGTGCGCAAGATGAAGGACGCCATTGGGGACATTTGCAGCAGCCGCGCCGGGACCGGCAAGCTGGGCTACCAGTCCAAGTCCCGCGGCAGCGCGCGCGCCGGGTGCCTGCGCGAAGCGACGGACGACGCCAGCGTGTACGGCGGGAAAATAACGGAATCAATCTTCAACCCGGCCGTGGCCGCCTGGATTCTGAACCTGTATGCGCCGCGCACCAAGGACGCCATCTGCTATGACCCGTTCGCCGGGGGCGGCACCAGGGCAATCATGGCCGCCAAGCACGGCATGAAGTACATGGGCGTTGAAATCCGCCAGGCCGAAGTTGACGCGGTGGAACAGCGGTGCAAGGCGCTCGGGGTGGACAAGCAGGTGGGAATCATTTGCGGCGACAGCCGCACTGCCACCAAGGACCTTGAAGGCGGCTTCGCTGATTTCCTGCTGACCTGCCCGCCCTATTACGACCTGGAAACGTACGACGGCGGCCCCAACGATTTGAGCATGGCCCACACCTATGCCGAATTCGTGGCTGGTCTGAAGGACGTGGTGGAAGAATCCGCGCGCGTGCTGCGGCCAGGGGCGTTTAGCTGCTGGGTGGTTGGGCTGCACCGCAATGACGCCGGGGAAATCCTAGCCATGCACCACGACCTTGCGCGGCTGCACCAGGAAGCCGGATTCAGGTTCAAGGAAGAAGTGATTTTGCACCAGCGCAACAACGGGGCCATTCAGCGGGTGGGCCAGTTTGAAAAAGGGGACAAGCGGTTGGTGCGCATTCACGAATACCTGCTGGTGTTCGTGCGGGGGATTGAATGACCAAGACTATCAAGGCCCTGTCGCTTAAGCAGCCGTGGCTGAACTGGGTGCGCGACGGACGCAAGACGATTGAAACGCGCACGTGGACTACCAAGCACCGCGGGCCGCTGCTGCTGGTTGCGTCCAAGTCCGTTGACAACGAAGCGGCGCTGCTTGACGACGTGACCGCGGACCACGTGTATGTCACCGGCAAGTCTATCTGCCTGGTGGAACTGCTGGACGTTCGGCCAATGACCGAAGCGGACGTGGCCGCAGCCATGTGCCCGTGCAGCCCCGGCCGGTTCGCCTGGGTGCTTGGCCTGGTGCAGCCGATTGTCCCTGTGCCAGTGCGCGGCCAGCTGAACATATTTGACGTGCCGCTGACCGCTGACGTGGCAGCTATCATTGCGAACTGGGAGGACGGGAAGTGAGCCAGAACCAGGCTGACGGTCGGACGCTGCCGCTTGCTGTCGAATACAACCCGCTGCGGGACGTGCTGATGGTGGACGGGGTGAAGTACGCTGGCACGCTGTTCCGCATGATTTCCAGCGGTCGGCTTTGGCGCGCCATGCGAATAATCGAACGGACGGAAGATGGGCAAGTCGTCATGCAGGACGTGCAGACGATTGCGGACGGCGTTGTGGACGCGGCAGAAAACCTATTAAAGGAAGCCAGCGCGCTTCAGTCGGACGGTGCCGCGCCGCCGTTGCTGGCAGCGGCCATGGCCAACCTGCGGGCTGCTGCCGCGCGGCTTGGCGGGGCTGGTGGCACATGAGTAGGACGTTGACAGTGACGGTGAAAACCCCACAGGGTCCGAAGCACATAGGCACTTTCGGTGACGCCGTGCTGCGCAAGCGTGTGGCTAAATCCAAGCACTTCCTTTGGAAGCTGCGCGCATGGGGCATGGACGCCACCGCGCTGCGCGTGCTGTCTGAACGCGGCTGCGCGACGGTGGAATATCTGGAAACGGAAAGCAAGACGGTGTACACCAGCACCATGACCGACTGGCAGGACAAGGGGCAGCGCGCCGATTTCGGGCACGGGCCGCAGGTGTTCCTGCCGCTTATGTATTGGACCAGCAGGCAGTTGGACCAGGCGCAGCTGGAACTTTTCAAGGGGGCGTGATGAAGGAATTAACGACGACCGGGAAGCTGCGCGCGGCACGCAAAGCCATTGCGTACCACCTGGCGAATTCCGAAGCCATGCGTTCGGAAATCGCCCGGCTGACGCAGGTTGTGGCGCAGTACGAACTTTCCCTGAAGGTCGCCACGGAAAGAATGGTTGACGTGGAAAAATCCAATCAGCGTTTCATGGCAGAAACGCAGGCCGCCGGTGTCGTCGCCGCAGCCGCGCGCCATGAATCCGACCTGCAACGCCGCGCAAAAAACCACGTGGAAATGTTGCTGCGGGAAGAACGGCAGAAGTCAACGCGCTACCAGCTTATGCTGGCGTGCAAGGACTTGGCGTTGGAAAAGGGGCAGGCCGCCATCCTGGTGGCCGTGACCAACGAGAACGGCTTAGACGGTGCCGACGGGGAACGGGTGGCGGTGCTTATGGACGCTGCGCTGCACGCAGAAGTTCGCCTGTCGGAAGGGAAGTAGGTCTACCGACCCAACGTCCTGGGCCTTGACAGTTACCAGTAATACGCTTATACTCCTAGTACAGCCGCGTCAAGGACCGGCGGGGGAAAAATGGACAAGACGACCAGGCAGGGGGGACTGAAGGTGGTGCGGACGACCGCCAGAGGTCCCGTGTACGAGCTTTTCAAGGTGGTGTCCGACTTCGGCAGCCACGGCCTGCGCGGGCACAAGGACGCCGGGACCTTCTACCCGGCTGGCGATATGTTCGCCTTCCACACGCAGGACGCCGCCGCGCAGCGCATGGCTGACCTGCGCGCCAACAAGGACGGCGGCCTGGACACCGGCCTGCTGCCCGCCTTGGCCAGCGCCAGCGGCGCGGCCCTTGCCGACAGCCTCCGCGTCATCAGCATATTCGACGGGCCCGGCCTGGGTGGCTTCTAGTGGCCGCCGCGGGCTTCGACGAGCCGGGCTTCCTGACCAGCGGACGGGCCTACCTTAACGGCCTGCTGGCGACCCACGCGCGGCCATTGCGGCCGGGCGAGGGCCTGGGCGGGCCGTGCTGCCAGCTGGCTGCCGCCGAGTACCTGCTGCCTGACGGCACCAAGGCGTGCCGGGCCTGCGCCAAGCTGCGGCTGCCTGCGCTGCTGGGGGTGGCGACATGACGCGCAAGCGCGGGGCGTTGGCCGCGCAGCTGGCGGCGGCTTCCGTGGCCAAGCTGGACCGTCGGGGCCTGGTGTCCCGGCTGGCGTCCAGCCCTTACCGGGTGTGGGCGGCCTACTACGAGCTGCACTTCGCGGACAAAACCCTGTACCTGCACGTGCTGGTGGGCGCGCGGACCCACCGGGCCGCGTGCATGGCCTTCCTGTCCCAGCCGGTGCGCAAGCTGGGGCCTGTGACGGTCCAGCCCAAGGGGGTGCTTCCCAAGCCCGTGGCGCACCGGGACACCCGGGCCATGCTCATGGAGGTGGGCGGTGGGCTAGACCTGGGCACGGACGTGCTGCGCAAGCTGGCGGCGGACTTTGACCCGGACCATACGGACTTCGGTGGGCCGGTGGACGGCGCGCGGACCAACGGCCCGCGCAGGGGGGCGTGAACATGGCGAGCACTGGCGAGGTAAAGGAAAAGGCGGCGCAGGGGACGGTGGACATGCGGTACTACAAGGCGGACGTGCGGGCGGCCATCGCCAAGCGTGGGGCCTTCACGGACACCTTCAGCATGGGCGGCCTGCGCTGGACGGTGAAGGCCGAGCTGGCGGGGTCCTGAAATGGCAACGACACGGGCGGCGAAGGTGGCGGCGCAGTACCAGGGCGGGCTTTCGGACTGGGTGGCCAATGACCCGGGATTCATAGCCTACGCGGCGCGGGGGGCGGCCCCGGTCATGGGCTACGTGGGGCACCGCTGCCGCCGGAACTGGCTGGACGCCATCGTGGAGGAAGAGCTGCGACGGGCGGGCTGCACGGTGCCCGAAATCGTCGCGTGGCTGACCAGCACCGACGGGCGGCACACGGGCGACAGCCTGGAGGACTGCAAGGCCGCGGAAAGGATAGAAACGCGCCGCCTGGTGCGCCGCGGCTTCGGCAACATGAAGGACCGCCTTCAGGCGTGGGCCCACCCCAGCCACGGCGGCATGTGGTCGGACACCGTGCGCCTGCTGCACCAGCTGTTCCCATGGAAGTACGACACCACGGGGCGGGTCCGGCCAGAATACGGGGGCACCGGAACGCCCCTGAAGGCCGCCGCGGACTGGGGCATCCGCCATGCGTGAATCCATAAACGCCTGGGAAGAACGAACCTTCCCGAAGCACTACGCGCTGCTGGTGCCGCCCCACCTGCGGGTGGCGCTGACGCACGCCTTGGGGCGGGCCCTGGGGGTGCCCGTCTACAACGTGGAACTGACCCTGCGCCGCAACGGCTGCGGCAAGTGCTTCCCGCGCGCGCGCCATATCCTGCTGCCCATCCCCAAATGCACCGTGTCCGTGGGCGTGATAACGCACGAACTGGCCCACCAGTACGCCTACGAGCACGGTTACGACGGGCACCACGGGCAGCCCTGGCGGTCGGCCATGTGCAGGCTGGCGGCCTTCACCAAGCCGGACGTGCCGGGCAACCCGCTGGAAAAGGCGTGGGCGGAAGCCACCGCGCAGGTCCAGCAGACCGCCGTTGCGCAGGTGGCCAGGGCGCAGAAGGTGTCAGCGCGGTTGCAGCGGGAAGCCGAACGCGCCGCGGCGACGAAGGCCGCGCGGTCCACGGCCGAAAACAGATTGGCCCAGGTCCGCGCGCGGATAAAGCGCCTGGAAACCAAGGTGCGCGGCCTGCAAACCAGGCTGAAGTCGGCGCGGCGCAGCGAAGCTGCCTTGGCGCGCGTCGTGGCTGCGCGGGTGCTGCGGGCCACGGCCCCAAGCGCGTCCGAAATCGCAGCGGCAGAAGCGCGCCTGGCGTCCGACACGGGAACGTACGGCGGGGGGACATAATGGAAACCATGCGGCGCGTCAGGAAATTGCTGCGGCCGGAAACCGGGGGCGGTGTGCTGCTGTACCTGGAATGCGGGCACACGCTGGCTTCCAACACGCACGGGGCCATGCCCGCGCTGGAAATCTTCGCGCTGTCGTTGTCCTGCGCGACCTGCGGAAGCCAAGACGCCAGCTGGGAACGGGGGCGCTTGGACGGGGTGGCGCTGGCGCGCAGCCACGCGGACGTGCGCACGCGCGAAGCGGCCAAGGAAATCATCCGCGGCGCGCACAAAACCCTGTTCCCCAAGGAAGGGCTGGGGGTGACCAGGAAGCGGTGGACCAAGGGCATGTACTTCGGCTACTGGCGCACCATGGTCAACGAAAACGGGGTGGCGGACGTGCCGTACCAGGGGGACCAGGACTTTGTGCCGGTGGGCGCGGACGGCGTGCGGCGCGCGCGGGCCGCGGGCCAGGGGCCGCTGGCATGAGCTGGCCGCGTGAGCCGTGGCGCATGGGCTACAGGGACGGGTCCGGCAAGAATGTCCTGACGGCCAAGGTGGGCCGCAAGCGCACTGGCCTGCTGGTGGCGTGGTCAGGAAAGGGCTGCGGCTGCTGCGCGGGCGACACGAAGCCGATAGAACAGGCTGCGCTGGAGCGCGCTGCTTCATGCGTCAACGCCTGTGCTGGTCTGGCGGACCCGTGCGCCACCATGAACCAGGCCCGGCACGCGCTGCTGCTGACCAGGGCACGTGTCAAGCTGGCCTTGGACCCGGTGCTGGCAGAGGCCGTGTACAAGGCGTTGGGTGTGCTGGGGGTGAGCCCGTGAAGCTGTACCACGGGACGGCCGCGGCGAACCTGGGGGCTGTTCGCGCCCGCGGCCTGGTGCCCCGTGGACGGTTCAACAAGCGCAGCAATTGGGAACACACCGCGCGCAGCCGCGCCGGGCACGTCTACCTGACCACGGCCTATCCGCTTTACTTTGCCCTGTGCGCCAGCGGTGACGAAAACGCGCTGGTGGTGGAAGTGGACACCGACAGGCTGGACCCGCGGCGGATGTACCCGGACGAGGATTTCTTGGCGCACGTTCTGGCGCAGCAGGCTGTGGCCAGCAAGGCGCTGCACCGGCCGGTCCTAAATAAGCTGACGCAGACGGTCAACCTGGAAGCCAACCGCGACCTGTGGGGAAAATCGCTTGAGCTGCTGGGGACGTGCAGCTACTTCGGCCATGTGCCGCCAGCGGCAATCACGCGCTACGCCACCGTGGACGTAATGGCGCGCCCCAGCCTGGCCATGCTGTGCGTGGACCCCACTATCACGCTGGCAAACTACCGCTTCTGTGGCTGGAAGTACCGGCAGCTGGTGGCCTGGATTTTTGGGGACGCGCCGGACCTGCCGGGCGCGGTCCCGCCGGAACACATGGCGCAGCTTGGCGAACTGCCGGGCATGGCCGAAGCCGCTGCGGCCCTGGCTGCGGAATCCGTGGACCGCCGCGGCGTGGCGGTGCTTCTGCCGTGATAATTTAGGCCCGGCAAGACCGGGCGGGGGGACGTATGGACAACGTAAAGACGGGCCAGCAAACGCTGGGCAGGGCGCTGGCCAAGGTGCGCGCCGCCGGGCTTAAGGCTGGCCTTGACGCCGACAAGCTGAACGCTGCGCTGCTGGCCGCCACCAACAGCAGGGCCCTGCCCACGCTGAAGCGCCTGCCTTCTGAAGTGGCCATGCGCGCCTGCGCGCTGCTGCCCAATGCCGGTGACGCGGCCATCCTGGTGCGCCTGAAGAACGGCGGGGTCCGGGTCTACACCAAGGCCAGCCACCGCACCCTGGTGGAATCCGGGCGGCGCGCGGGCAAGGCGCTCGGCGGCAATCGCAACGCGGCCGGGAAGGGCCCCACGGAAACGGCTGGGCATATCCCCGCCAGTGGCGCGGCATGAACATTAACCTGCACCCTGCGACAATCAAGCTGCTGAAGGGCAAGGGCATCAAGCAAATCGAAAGGCACCTGGATTTCCACAACGACGACGTGCTGGAATTCGACCTGGACAAGCTGACGGCCAAGGAACTTTCGGCGGTGAAGGACGCCCTTGGAAAGACGGCGGCCGGGCCGGACAGCACCGAACAGCGCAGCGCCGTCCGGTCCATTGGAATCATCGCCGCCGTGGCCGACGCCGACAACGCGCCGGGGGACAAGAAGGTTGCCAAGCTGGAACTGCTGGCGACCCTGCTGCGGTCCTATATCAGGACAGCCAATGGCTACCGGGTCTACAAGAAGGCCGACGACGACGACGCTTTCTTTTTGCCGCATATCGTCACCAAGGTGACCTACCACCCCCCGGAACGCAGCCGCAGCGGCGACACGTCGCCAGCCCACGTGTTAATGCAATTGGCCCACTACAGAAATGGGTCCGTCTGCAAAGACACCCACGCCTTCTATTCCCACCACACGCGCCAAAAAACGGTTGCGCAGATTTTCCACGCCGCCGGTTACGTCCTGGCTAACGACGACCTGGACAAGACCTATGAAAACGACCTGAAGCTGTTTCGGGAAACCGAGCACCTGGTCGGTGTCCAGTTCTTGGCGGCCGGTATCGCCAGCACAGGGCGGCACCGCTGGGACCAGTTCAGTCTGCTGGTAGACGGCCAGCGGTCGCGCGCAGTGGTTGAAGAACGCACCGACGACAACGGGAAAAAGACCAAGGAAGCGGCCGTGGTGGACATGGCGTGGTGGAACAACGCCAAGGGCGTGCGCGACGAGGACGACCTGGACGACGACCTGGACGACGCGGGGACGACTGACGACGACGGGGTGCCGCCGCTGCACCCCTACGTCTACTGCTTCCTGCTTGCCAGGCACGAAACCGCCGACGTTCACGTGCGCAACATGAACCGCTACGTGTACGACAAGAAAATGGGCGACAAGCTGGTGCTGCCGCAGGAAACCAAGCAGCTTGTAGAACTGCTGCTGGAGGACAGCGCCGCAAAATTTCAGGACATAATCAGAGGCAAGGCCGGTGGTTCAATAATCCTTTGCACCGGGGCCCCGGGCACCGGCAAGACGCTGACGGCGGAAGTCTACGCCGAAGTAATGGAACGGCCGTTGTACGTGGTCCAATCGTCGCAGCTTGGGACCGAACCCGAAGGGCTGGAAAAGCACCTGCGCGACGTGCTGGACCGCGCGACCAGGTGGGGGGCTATCCTGCTGATTGACGAAGCGGACGTTTACATTCACGAACGCGGCGCGGACGTGAACCAAAACGCAATCGTCGGGGTTTTCCTTCGCGTGCTGGAATACTACAAGGGCATCCTGTTCCTAACCACCAACCGCGAATGCATCGTGGACGACGCCATAGAATCGCGCTGCACCGCGCAGGTGGCCTACGGCGTGCCGTCCGTGCCCGACCAGGTGCGGATATGGAAGCTGCTGCGCGACCTATCGAAGGTGGCGGTGTCGGACGCCACGATAGAACAGGTGGCGAAGGCGAACCCGCGGCTGTCGGGGCGCGACGTGAAGAACCTGCTGAAGCTGGCGCAGCTGGTGTCCCTGCGCCGTGGCAAGCCGGTGGACGCCAAGACGATAGAACACGTAATGAAGTTCAAGCCGACACGGACGGCCGGTGGGCCGGGGGGCCAGGAATGAAACTGCGCGCGGTCATAGAAATTCCGTTGCTGCCGAACGTGTGGCAACCAAAGGGCAGCAGCCGGGACCTGAAACAGGACCGGCGCGAGCTTGAGGGCAAGCTGCCAGTTGGCGTGCTGGTCAAGTCGGTGCAGCACGTGACCGACAAGACCGACATGCGCGCAGCCTTCAAGCGGCTGCTGTCGTGGCACACCGAAAGCACGCCGCTGCCGTTTTTGCCAAAGCACCGGCGCGCGTCCGGGGCCATGGCCGGTGACGAAAAGGCCCCGTTCGTGTCCGAAACATTCCTGTACCCGCTGCTGGGCAAGGACGACGCGCGCACGCTGCTGTACAAGCTGCGTGAAGTCATGCGGGTGGCCGGGGTGGACATGGACGACCTGGAGCGCGAGGTGGTGGCGGAACAGCGGGTGGCACTGGAAGCGGCGGCCAAGCTGTCGGCCGTCCAAGAAGGGCGGCGCAAGTTCTGGCACCAGTACGCGAAGGGCAAGGGCTGGGACGCGGACGAACTGACCAGCGCACAATCGCGGGAAATCAGGGTGGCGCGCCGCGCCGCGGGTATCCCGTGACGGTGGGCGCGCTGGTGGCTGCGGCCAAAGCCGCGGTGGACCAGTACGCGATGGTGGGCCTGACCGGCCGCCCGGCCTTCAACGTAAATCTGTACCGGGCGTGCAAGGGCAGACGCGCGCGGATAGCGCCCGGCCTGGTCGGCACCGTCCTATCGTGGGGCGACGGCAGCAAGGCCGTGCCCACGCTGGTGTCCATGGACGCCAAGGCCGTGCTGTCCTGGCACGGCCGCCTGGAAAAGACCGCGGGCCTGCGGCGGGCGGCTGGGCAGCACGTGTGGGACAAGGTGGGCGACGGCACGCACGAGTGCCGGACGTGCGGCGCTGAAGCAGCGGGCTACTTTCCAGAGGACACGGTGCCGGGGCCATGCCCCGGTCCACAGGGGGACAGATGAAAAACGAGCCAGGCAAAACCTATCTCTGCCCGTGCTGCTGGGCGGCGCACAAGGCGGGCGGCTGGTACATGAGCTCGGACTACGTGCAGGTGCCGGACGTGGCGGACTGTACGCTGCACCCGGACCTGTCCAGCTGGCGCGTGGTGCGGACCCTGAAAAGCATCCGCCACTGGTCCATGCAGCCGGGCGAGTACCGGCACCCAAATTTCCAAGGGGTGCGGCTGGTGCTGGAAGGCGGCCACGTCCACCGGCGGACGGCCGAGGCTATTCTGTTCGATTACGAAAAGCCCTACCTGGACCTGCTGGTGGCCGAAGGCTACCTGGACGCGCACGACGGCACGCCGCGCACCTTGACGGTGACGGAAAAGGGCGAGCTGCGGGTCCATGCTGCGCTACAGGAAGCCATGGAAAAGGAGCAGGCGAAGCTGGCAGCCAAGCGGGCAGGGGGCGCAGCGTGATGGCCTTCATGCCGCTGCGGTGCTGGGCCCTGCTGGTGCTGGTGGCCCTGGTCACGTCAAAGGCCATGAACGACCAGCCGAACAGGGCCAAGTGCTTTGCCTCCGCCGTCCTTGGGTTTTACGGCCTAGGGTTCCCAGCCCTTCTGTTCGTATTCGTGGACATGGGCTTGCTGCCGTGAAGCTGCACCGCCGCCGCTGCACGACCTGTGGCCAGCACCAGCTGCGCGTCCTGCACGCGCGGCTATGCGACAAGCGCATCATGCGGACGCGGCCCACGCGGCTGGGGGCCGTCCTGACCTGGGGCCCGTGCCGCGGCAAGCTCATGTCCCTGCCCGCGCTGCACAAGGGGGACCTGTGAAACGGGGCACGCCGCCGGAATGGCACCAGTTCAACAGGGCGCTTGGCAACGGCCAGGAACGCCCGCCAATCAACAAGGCCGTGCTGGTCTACGTCGCCAGCATGCAGCCAGGGCTTCCAGAAGCCATAGCCGTGGGCTACCGCAAGGACGCGGCCGGGGACGCGGGGTACCCGTATTTCGTGGTGCCTGGACACGGCGGCGAAGTCATGGCGTGGTGCGACTGCCTGCCGGTTAATGATATTCCACAGCTTTGGGCTGGGGCCAGAAAGATTGCTGTGCAAGGGGGAACGTAATGGCGAAATTCAGCGTGGTGGTTGAAGTTTGTGTGAGGTTCCAGCGCACCCTGGTGGTGCAGGCCAAGGACGCGCAGGCCGCCTGCGGACGTGCCGTGTTCGCGGCCATGAAGCTGGGCCCGCACGAACGCCGGGGTGTGGTGCTGGCCCCGGGCTGGTGCGGGTTCACCCCGAATGGGAATGACTACATGGTGGTAGACGCGCAGGCCGCCGACAACGACACGCCAGTGACGCTGCGGGTCAAGCGGTGACCCCGGCGCAGCTTGCCGTTGCGGAATCGGCCTGCCAGGTCCACCGGCCTCCGGTGGCGGACTGCGTGGCGTGCGCGCTGGCCGCTGCGCTGCGCGCCCAGGCCGGGCTGGCCGCGCAGCTGGCGAATGAGCTGCGGGCGCACGTAAAACTGGGCCCGTACCACATTTGCGACCTTGGCCCAGCCAGGCCGCCGGTGCGTAGTGGGCAGTTCAATCCCGTCCCCATAACCTACATCATCAATTGCCCTGGGTGTGCGCGGCACGCAAAGGACACCAAGGCTATGGCGGCCTGGGACGAATCAAGGCCGCTGGCTGGGTAGGCCAAATGGCCCACATGCCTGGGTCTTGCAAGCGGCTAGTAAAACGCTTATACTCCAGATATCGCTGGGGCAAGGCCCCGGCCTGGGGGCGGGAATGACACCTTTGGAAAAGCTGGCCATAGACTTGGCGAACGCCGACGCCGCGCACCGGCAACGCCTGCACGTGCTGGGCTGGCGGGAATGGGCCATGAACGCCGTGGCCGTCGTCGCCATCCTGTGCGCGCTGCTGCTGCCAATTCTGCTGTCCGGCTGCGCGGGTTCGCGGCCGACGCCGCGGCGCACGTCAATGCCGATTCAGCACAACCCGGAGGACGGCGGCAAGGTCATGTGGCTGGGCAGCCCCGTGGTGACGAAGGCGGACCCGTTCTATGGGGACGCGGGCTATCGCAAGGGCATCGAGATAGGGCTGCGCGACGACGGCCAGGTGGTGTGGCGGTACACCGTGTACGCCAAGGCGCAGAAGCAGGACGCGGGGGCCAGCCGTGGCCGGTAACCGCGCGACGCTTGCGCTGCTGCGCCGGGTGGCGGATTCCTACGGCAGCAAGCTGCACGGGGCACCGCGCGCCCCGCGGCTTTCTGCAATGGCCGACTTCATCAACGCCAACATGCCGGGGTACACCGCGCGCATGGAAAAGTGGTGGGGCAGCTTCGACCGCCCGGCAGGGCAACTGCGCATTGAAGGCAAGATGCGCGAATGCCTGGAACTGGTTGTGCGCAAGGGCGGCGAGAAGGTGAAGAAGCACAACCCGCTGGAAGCGTACCGGGCCAACTGGGAAGTAGCCCAGTGGATTGTGGAAGCCATGGACGCGGCGCGAAAGGCCGCGGCATGAAGCTGGTCATTGACGTGTCGCCGGAAAACGAAAGCACCAGCGCGCCGTGGTGGGTGATTGTGGACCCGGTGCTGCTGACCGAGCTGGACATATGCCGGTCAGCCGACATGGTGACCGGGCCTTTCTTCAGCCGCGCAGCAGCGCAGGCGCACCTGGACGACACCAGCTACAACTTTTCAAAGCGCGCCGTCGTATACTGCAAATCTGGCTACCAGTCGGCAGCCTACAAGGTCGCGTACGAAGCCGCGGAGAAGGCGGAAGCCGCCGGGCAGGCAACGGACTTCAACAATAGGTATTGCGGGGCGGCGTTCAAGCGCGCGGACCTTGGCGGCGTGGATAGCAACTGCGGCCGGGACAAGGGGCACGACGGGGAACATTCCTGGCACCACGATTCCGCACGGCGCGGTGGGGCGTGACCGTGGCCAACAAACGACAAGAAAAAAAGAACCGCAGGCCGGTGCGTTTTATCATGCCGCGCTGGCTGGTGCGTCACATGAACGGAATGCCGAAATGGGAACGCGCAGCTTCCCGCAGGGCTGCGGCACAATGACCGGCCAGAAAATAAACGTCACAGTGGTTGACGACGCTTGCAATTACACGGTGCCGAAGGAATGCGTGCTGCCGTTCGCGGTATGGCGGGCCCTGGGAACGCGGCTGTTCGGACCCGACATGGGGAAATGGCGTTGGAAGTGTCCGCGGTGCAGCGCGGTGTCCACGCCGGACGGTTGGATTGCGGTCGGGCGCAGCCCCGCGGAAGCGTATCGCGCCCCCACCGAATGCCTGAAACGCGCAGGGTCCATGGCCCGTATGCGGCGACCAATGACGGACGAAGAATGCGACTGGTGCAGCTGGGGCCTGTTCGCTGGGCCGTGGTTCGTTGTACACCAGGACGCTGTGGCGGTAGAAGGGAAGGTGGCGCGCGGAAATTGCACGCCCTGCTTCCCGTTCGACGGCGTGACCGCTGCCGATTTATCCGCAGTGCTTGCGGCGGTCCAGACATGACCCAGGCCGCCGCCAAGCCCCAAAGGACAGCCTGCGAATTTTGCGGGTCCCGCGACCGCCTTGTGCATTTCGTCCGCGGATTCGGCGGCAAGACCGACAGCTTGACCGCGGCGTGCCGGGACCAGGCGGCCTGCGAAGCCGACACGCTGCGGTTGTCCAAGGCGGCTGGGTGAACCGCACCATGCAGTCCCACCGCACGCATAACGGCTGGCACTTCTATGCCGGTGAAAAACTGGAACGCCACGCCTGGGCAAAGACGTTCTGCCAGGCTTTCAAGACGGTTGCCGGTCAGGTGAAAGTCCGCCTGGTTCCCGTCAATTGGTTTGCGCCGTTCAAGGACGAAGCCGCGCGCCTGAAGCACGCCAAGGCTGCCGGGCGGAAGCCATGACCGAACGAATGATTGCCGTAGTGGCCATGTCCCTGGCAATCGCGTTCCTGGCTGGGGTTAAGTTTGGGCTCGCCATTGGGGTAATTCTGGCCAAGGTCACAGCCAAAAATAATCCAGGCGGGAAGCAATGAAATGTGACGGCCTGCTGCGGCTGCGCGTGCTGCGCTATGACGGGAAAACCGTGTGGGCTTCTTTCGACGACAGCGGCGACCTTGTGCGAAAGCAGAAGCGGCGCGCGCCCGTCAAAAACGGGGAAAAACGTGATAGGTAAGCTGCACGCAGCGATTCGGGCGAACCACGAAATAGGCAAAGAACTGCGTGGACTGTTGTTCTTTGAATTCCGCACGGTGACCGGGCACGCCCACGGTGAACCACGCTGGATAGACGCCTTCCATATTGGGGACGTTCCCAGCACCGGGTTCGTGCGGACGGCGTACGAGGTGAAGGTCACGCGCGCGGACTTCTTGCGCGAAATCAATGACCCGCTGAAGCGCCGGGCCGCCATGCGGATTTCCAACCGCTTCTTTTTCGTGACGCCGCCAGGGGTTGCAAAGCCAGAAGAAATACCGCTTGGGTGCGGGCTGCTTGAAGTCCACGAAGACGGCAGGCGGGATTTCGTGGTGGACGCGCCTTTCCGCGATTCGCTGCGGCCGTCGTGGGCGCTGTTCGTCGCGTTCGCGCGCGGCGTCGGGAAGCTGCCGAATGTCGCAGAAGGGCAGGGGGATTGACCATGCAGGAAAAAATTGACGTGCAGCGGTGCAGGGCGGCTATGCTGGTTCTGAGCGTGGAAGGTTCGCCGGTCGGCCCGGTGCGCCAGCTGGCCATAGAGGACACTATAAGGGCAATCCAAATGGACGCCGAGCTGGCGCTGCGCAACAATTATACCGGCGTGAAAAATTACGCCGAATTCGGGGACCAACGCGATGACCACGCCTATGGAATGGGGCCCCGGCTGGGCACCACCGCTTTCAAAATCGGACGACGCCCGGAAGGCCAGGGCTGCAACGGACTGGGTGCTGACGCCGTTTATCTTCTGGAATGCGTGCGCGACTTCGGGGCGAAGCCGGACCCGCGCAGCCCGGACGAAAAGAACAAGAACATGAACCTGTGCGACGTGCTGCGGGAATACGAACTGTTGGCGCACCTGACCGCCAAGCTGGCCGACATGCTGACCGGGGCCAAGGTGGAAACGCACGCGCCGCTGCCGAAGCAGTCTGCGGGGGACTCCGCGGAATGAGCCGCTTTGAAATCCGGCACAAGGACAAGGGCCTGGCGTTCGGGAACGACAACGCCATGGGGGAATTCCTGCAAATTTGGGACTTGAAAAAGGGCACTGACCCCGACGACGACTGCATACTGGTGGACGAGGACAACATGACGGGGTTCACGCGGGAAAAGCTGCTGGCCCACCTGGAACAGCACGGGTTCACGCTGGCGGAACTGGAAGCCGAAAAGCTGGGCGGCAAGGACTTGCAGGACCTGGTGGACGTGGGCAGGCTGATTCGGCGCGCGCCGCTGAAGCAGGGCGACGGAAAGGGGGGCGGGCATGGACGGTGACGAAGCGCAGGACCCGGGCACGGACCCATTCGCGCTGGTGTACCGGGACCAGGAAGCCGTGACCGCGCCGCCGGTGGTGCCGGAATCGCGGGTGGGGTTCGCAAGCTGGTACGACCCCAAGACGCGCCAGAAGGAACTGGACAACGAGGACGCCATTATGCGCATGGTCCGCGCCTGGGACGCCAAGGAAGCCGTGCCGGTGTCCGTCCAGCTGTCCATGGACAACGGCTACAGGTGCTTTATCAACCCGCACCCGGCCGCCACGGACCAGCAGAAGCACGCGCTGCTGGCCTGGCTGGTCAGGAACAGCGGCAAGCGGTTTTACAGCTTCTTCCGCAGCGACGAGCAGCGGGTGGCGTGGTGGAATGCGAACCACGCCAAGGACGCGCCGAATGACAACGAAGAATTCCTGTTCGACGGCCGGGCGCTGAAGGCGCTGCTGTTTCTTGAACACGCCCCGAAGCCACCCGGCTGCACAATCGTGACGGAAACCAAGACCGTGCAGGTGCGCACGCTGAAGTGCAGCGGCGGCAACCCGGGAAGCCCCGCGGGCGTGGCCGCGCCGGAAACGGCGGTGGCCACGGTGGGCCAGGTGCCGCTGTGACCAGCCCCGAGGAGCGCAGGGCGCGCGTGCAGCTGTGCCGAGTCCAGGCCCTACTGCGGCGCGCGCAGGCGCAGGCCAAGCGCGCCGGGGTCATGGCGGTCAAGTCCAAGGCCACTGGCGACAGCGCCAACAACCTGCTGGCGGGCCTGCTAGTCACGCTGCTTGGTGGCAAGTCTGTTGGGCGGGCCGCGGCGCAGCTGGCGGCTGCGGCCAGGCACTACACGGCCAAGTGCGCGGCGGAGGATGACATTGTGCTGGGACCTAGCACGGACGAGGCGGTGGCGGCAACGCGCAAACTGCTGGACGTTGCCGCCACGCGGTTGCGCATGGCGGCGCTGAACTACGCCGCGGCGCTTGACGGGGTGGCGGGGCATGGATAAGCCGAACTGCTACACGTGCAAGTGGCGGGCCAACCTGCCGGGGGACGCGCACAGCCAATGCGTCCACCCGGAAACCGGCGGGCCGCGGGACCAATTCGATGCGCTGGTGTCGCTGTTGTCCGGGTCACAGGTGGGACCGCTGGAAAAGCTGGGCATAAAGCTGGACGCGCACGGGTTCCGCAATGGCTGGGCCTACTGGCCCGCCAATTTTGACCCTGTGTGGCTCTTGGCGTGCAACGGCCACACGCCAAAGGACGTGCCGGTTCCTGCTGCCGAATCGCAGCCGGGGGGAAGCGGTGGACACGGCGCAGCGTGACGCAGCGGCGGTAGTGCTGCGCTGCCTTTGGACGCAGCACGCCTGGGTCTGTGAAGGTGGTAGGCCATGCCCGTGTGGCGGCCTTGACCACAGCCAAACGGTCTTTAGGTGCAGCGCGTGCCGAACATGGGACTACGGATATCCGGGTGGACCGACTGACGGCGAATGCGCGGACGCCGACGACTTGCGCGCTGCTGGTGGGCGGCAATGACTGCTGTGCGGTGCAGCCATTGCCTGCGCTACACGCGGCACCGGCGCTGGTGTCCAAGAAGCGGCCCGTCCAGGCTGCGCGCGGTGCGTCAGCAGGTGGCCAAAGACAGGGCGCAGACGCGCAAGGCGGGGAACGAAAGAAAGGGGGAACGGTGAGCCTATACAATGCGCTGTTCGGGGTCAATACGCTGGCCCCGCTGCTGCTGAACGTGCTGGGGCTGGTCACGAAGCCGGACGCGCACGCCGCGGCGCGCGGCCTGGTCTACGTCGGCCGGTTCCGCGACTGCTACCTGGGTCCAGAAGGAAAAACCATCACCCTGTACACCCGCAACGGCGGCGGGAACAGGAATTGTTGGGACCTGGAAGGCTGCAAGGACGGCGCGCACGACACGTCCTGCCTGGTGGCCGTCAACGCCGCGCTGGCCGCGCACCCGAAGTACATTTCGGACGCGGACGACGATTTTGACTGCACCTATGCGTCCTTCACCTTCGGCGTGCCGGACGCGGTGGCGGACCTGCTGCACAGCCTGGCGCAGGGCGAATCCAAGGGACAGCCACAGGGGGCCGCCAAGTTCAGGGACCTTATGGCGCGAATGGAAAAGGCCGACCAAGCCGACCCGGTGGTGAAGCGCGCGCTGGAAGTCATGGGGCCGGTGCTGAAGAAAATCAACGACACGCTGGAAGGCGGCGGCGGAACGGTGGTGGTTTGAAGGGGGGACGGTGGGAAACACTGAGGACTACGTGCAGGTGCGTGTGCAGCGGGACGTTGACGGGCGCGGCACGCTCGAGGCGGCGCAGGTGGTGTGCGCGCGCGAGCTGGGGGACAGCGTGCCGGGCGTAGGCGGGCTGCTGGAGGCAATTTACGAGAAGCTGTCCAAGGACCTGGACGTGGCCGCGCGCCAACCGGCGCGGGCGCGGACGCCGTGACCGCCAAGGCGGTACCACAGCGCAAGGGCTGCGGACACCCGGACGACGCCTGCCGGTACGTGCTTTGGCACGCGCGGGCTGAAACGCGGGACAAGGCCGGGCAGCGGCAGACCCGCTGCCCGCGGTGCAAGCTGTGGCGGTGGCCGTCCAAATGGACGGGGGCGCTACAGGACCGCATGGAACGCGCGGCGGACGCTGCGGCCAAGCGGGAATCGCGGTCCTGGGCCGCCAGCTTCGCCAAGCACGGTAGACCGCCGCAGCTGACGGTGGCGCGGACGCAGCGCAAAGAACGCCATGCCGCCGCTGTGCCGTGCGCGGCCAACCAAAAATTCCTAATCCTGTCCAACCACCGGCCGAACGGGAACCCCGACATGACGCTGTGGTGGCGTCCCAAAGGCGCTGGTTACACGGTGTTTTTGGACGAAGCCGGGCGCTATACAAAGGAAGCGGCGCTGCAAATCGTGCGCGGTTCAAGGACTGACAACAGCATCGTGTCCGAAGCCGTGGCCATGAAGCGTTCGCGCGCCATGGTGCGGCTTGAGGACCTTCCGAATTACCTGCGGTGGGCCAGGACGGCATAGGCCATGAAGCACAGGTGGGAATGGTGGCAGGAACGCAGGGCCGGAACGCACCCGCTGGCGCTTATGAAGCGGTGCCTGACGTGCGGGGTCACTGGCCGCAAGTCCAGCCTGGAATGGGTCAAGCCATGCCCGGGCGTGCCGCACACGCAGGCGTGCCTGCACGACATGGGCCACCTGCACCACGGCCCGCCGTGCGCCTGCGCCCCTGTCCATTTCCACCTGGCGGCCGGTGTCTACGCCTGCGGCACCATGTCCCCGCCGGTGCTGCCCAACGTATACGACTGGGACAGCGTGACGTGCGGGCCGTGCCTAAAAGTACGCGGCGGGTTTCCTAGCTGCCTTGGCGGAACGTGCGGGTGGGTGGGCGCTAACGGTGGCGGCTGGCACAGCCATACGCCAGCGGGAATCGTCTTTACTAAGGAGCGCGTGGAATGACCAGCCAGGTGCAGCTGGTCCACCGGGACCCGTGCGGCCAGGCGACCTTCACGCCCAAGCCGCCGGGCTGGTGGCGGCATTGCGGCTGCCCGTCCGGGTGGCCGCGCTACAACACGGACCTGCGCCGGGACGCGGGCTGCGCGCCGTGCGGCGCGTGCGGCAGCTACGCGCATGGCGTGCCGGGGCCGTGGTGCCCGGCAGGGGGACGCGGTGGACCTGACGCCTGAAATAAAAGCGTGGATTGACGCCAAGACCTACGGGGACCTGCTGCACGGCTGGCGTTTTACCCCGTCCGGGGACAAAATCTTTCAGGGCCCCAGCGGGGACTACTGGGCGGCGCGCATGAAGCTGCTGCGGGACCAGGGCGCGGACCACGTGGGCGCGTCCAAGCGGCTTGGGTGGGGGAATCCATGAATTACGATGGTTTGCCGGTTCATAAGCGGGTCAAGAACGTAAGGACCGGCAGCAGCATACAAGGTTCGCTTGAAAAAGATTTGCTCGCTGTCATAGACGGCGCAGAAGCGGCCTTGGTAAGGATTTGGGCGCTGTCCAAGTGCAGGTGCCGCAAGGAATCTGACGTTGGGGAAGCGTTGACCTGCTACCACAAAATTGCCGCGCATGCCCACGGGGAATTGGAAAGGGCGCTGGGGCTGGCGTTCGCTGAATCAGAGCGCAGGAAATATGCCATGTGTAATTGCGGGGTGTGCAGGCAGAACCAAAGCCCGAAGCTGGTATGCTGGACCCACCGAATTTGTCACAGGCCGCACGGCAGCAGGGGCCGCATGGACAACCGCTGGCGGCGCTGCCCGGTGTGCCGCGAGCCCATGTTCGCTATCAGCGGCAAGGCCCGCATTCCACCAAAACGCAACGTGGCCGCGTGGCGCAGCTTGCAGCAATGGTACGGGCAGCTGAAGGTGGACGCCTGGCAGGCGGGGGGGTGAACATGGCGGACCCAAAGGTGGGGCAGCTGGTGGGCTACAAGTCCGTGCTGACGGACCAGGAATTCAGCCACGTGGCGAAAGTGGACGGGGCATACCCGCATGGCATATCATCCTGCCGCAAGCCGCTGGTGACGCTGGAAGGCAAGGCTGGCGTGGTCCTGTGGGCGCATTGCACGGTGCTGGACGGGTTGGTGGACGGGCCGCAGCCATGATGGTGCTGAAATGCAAAGTATGCGGCAAGCGATACCGCCATGTGGACATGTTCCGGTGTCGGCGTGGCGAGCGGCACAGGTTCGTATTTGTCGCCACAATCCACAAGTGCGGCTGCCCGCATAACTGCAAATACGACGGCGCGCGCCTGCGCCTGGACCCGGTGTGGCACACATGCCCAACCCGCAGCTGCCAATGGGAACATGGGGTGGCGGGCTGCACGCTGCACAAGGCACAGCTGCCTGGACAGGCAGAAAGTGGAAAGCTACCATGAACAACGTGCTGCGCAGCCAAGAAGAACGCAACGACGTTGACGCGCTGGTGCTGGTCCTTTGCACCGGGGAACGCGCCGAAGAATGCCCCTGCTGGGGCTGCGCCTTTATCGGGGACCTGCGCCAAGAATACGGCCGCAACGGACTGCACCGCCTGCGCGCCGCCTTCGACGGGCAGGCCCGCGCCACGACGCTGCGGATTGTTGACCGTGTGCGGGCGGCCATGGACGACAGCGTGGGCCAGGCCGACAGCGCGGGGGGCAACATAGCCCTGACGCGCGATGAGGTACGCACGCTGCGCGCGTGGTCCAAGTGGCTGGAGGCTTGGGTGGCGGGCAACAAGGGCGACCCGGACGCGGTGATGCGGGGTCCGCACGCCGAAGGCTACGGCGGGCAGTAGTGATATAATGCCGTCCTGTGTTCAGACCAGGAAATAACACAACCATCATCTGCCAGATGTGCAACGCCCCAACGCCATGGCGTGCGCACAGTCAAATATACTGCCCGCCCTGTTCTGAAAAACGAAACAAGGCGCGGGGCAAGGCGTGGGCGGTGGCCAACCCAACCCAGCGGACACCTGCGGACGTGGTAAAAGAGCAGGCGCGGCGGGACCTGCGCAAAAAGATTGGTGCTGCGACCAGCAAAGAAAATAGGGCAGACCTAACCTGGACACGGGCCGGTGACCCAACGCCGGATTACCTGGTGCGTGTATGGGTCCCATGGACAACGGCGCTGCTGAAGAATCACTCATGGTCCTTATCACGCGGCATGGGACATGTTTTCCTACGACGGGAAACTAGGCAAATGCAGGACACATTGTATTGGGCAATAAAGGCCCAGCCGGTCCATTTCTTTCATAATAAGGTGTGGGTGGATATCTTCGCGGAAAAGCCTGACCAGCGCAGCGGTGACGCAATCAACCTCCTGGACCGCGTGGCCGATTCTATCAAGCGCGCCATCGGCGTTGACGACAGGTGGTACAGCGTCCGCCGCATAGACTGGTCCATCGTCAAAGAAAATCCGCGCATCTATATCGGCATGGGGCAAGTGGATAGGTGGGACGGCCAGGTGTGCAGCCATTGTGGGCGCATTCTTTCCATTGATAATTTTCAGCGCAGCCGCGGCACAAAACTGGGCGTTGGCCGGTCCTGCAAGGACTGTTCCAGCGTGATTGATAAGCTGCGCCGTGACACAAAGCGTGCGACCCAGCAACATGGTCCTGCCGACTTGCCGCCCGACGTGGAACCGGCCGCACCGTAGCCGCGGCAGTCCAACAGCGTGCATTAACAGTTTAACCTGTTGCAATAAACACCGCTGCGTGGTATTATCGCCGCGTGGCAGAACCGTCGCGGCGCAGGCGCAAACATGAACGCCCGTATATTCGGCCAGTCGCTTTTTCGCAGCAAGTCCTTGCCCGCAAGTCCGCCAAATCCCACCTGCGCTGCGGCTGCTGCCACGGCCTGAACAAGGTCATGGGGGCAACTATCGTCTGGCGCGCCTGCCGGTGCGGCAACCCGGACACGCTGCGCTGCTTCGCGTGCTGTCGGTGCCGTGCGCACTGCAAGTGCGGGGTGCCCATGCTGATACCGGGGCGGCGCGTGCCGCCGCCGTGGGCACGTCCGGGGGATATGGAAAACATGCCGCTGCGGCGGGTGGTGGAAGTCCAGGGGCGCGCGCGCGTACTTTTGCTGGTCTAGGAATCGGGGGGGAACATGCGGGACCAAGAAATTATACAGCGGGACGAGGCGGTGTCGGCGCAGGGCGCGAATCGTCTTATCCGGATGGCGGGGAATTTCGACAAGACCATCGCCGCCTTGCAGACCCAGCTACAGCGCGCCAGCCAGGTGGCCATTCAGAACCACCTGAAGCTGGAAGCCATGGCCAGCCTGTTGGTGGACCAGCCGCCGCTTTTCCGCATGTTCGGCCGCGGCTGGTTCACGCGGCGGCTGACGGCGGCGGATTTGGACGCGCGTTTCTGCAAGCTGGAAGCCGACATGGCGGCCATGACGGCCGCCCGCGCCAAGGCCGAAGCCGAAGCCGTGGCCGCACAGACGGCCGCCGACGCGGCGCGGCAGGCGCGCGACGAAGCCCCTATGACGACGCCGGACGCCGTGGTGGACCAGGGACGCAACGCAATCCTGGGGCCGGACGGCAAGCCGGTGGCCCATGCGTCCGTCAGCGGGGCTGGCGCGGTTTCTGGACGCAAAGGCGTGGTGGCCCCCCCGGAAGGGGCGGGGCCTGCGGCGGGGGTCGGCGGTGGCGAACCTGGGGCGTGAAGCCGGGCCTGGAAATTCAGGGCCGAAGGGGGCCATAATCGTGAAAGGGCTGTACGAACGCCGGACCTGTGGGAAGCTGAAGGGCGGGCGCGGGTGCGGCAAGGGGTTTTGGCCGCAGTACCCCAACCAGCAGGTGTGCGCCGGGTGCGGTCCTAAGCTGCGGGCCGCCTACCTGCTGCGGTTCCAGAAGCTACACCGCAAGCAAAAGCGGCAGGAATGGACGGGGGACAGGGCAGCATGATTCCGAACGTGGGACTGGAAACGATGTTCGCGCTGTTCGGCATGTTCCTTGTCGTCATGGGCCTGGCCGGGTCGCAGCGCGTCAAGGTGGTGTCCATTGAAGTTGGCCCGCTGCGTGACGGCTGGCGCGTCGTCGCCGTCGTCATTGGCCTGCTGACCATGCTGGGAATCGGCGTGCTGCATATGCACCACGACCACGGGACGCACGAAGAACATGCGCACCCGGCGGCTGCGAAATGACGGTGCGCACCGCCAAGGTCACCCTGCCAGCCGCCAGGCACGGCCGCGGCGCGCGCCGCGGGAAGGCCCTGCGCAGCTTCGCGCAATGGCTGGTGTCCGCATACCCCGGCCGCCTCCCGCTGACGTTCACGCTGGTGCCGCACGACGCCGTGCAGTCCATTGACGGAAAGGGCGGCTTTGCCGTCTACCTGCCCGCCAAGAACGTGATTTATCAGGCGACCGGCGACCGGCGGCTGGACGCAGACGCCATGGCGCACGTGCTGGCGCACGAATACAAGCACTACCTGCAACGCTGCGCGCGGACGCCGTACACGCACCGCGGCGTGGCGCGCTGGGCCTGGGCGCGGGTGCGCGAATACAAGGACCAAAGGCAGTACGGACGGACGGCGAAGAAAACTTCAAGGCGGCGCACCAGGGGGGTTCTGGCATGAAAGGGAAGCAGGCAGCCGCGGTGGACGCTGGCGCTGGGCCGCTGGACGCGGCCGAAGTGGACATGACGAAGGGCGGGCGGTTCCGCAAGGTCACGGCCACGCTGGCGCTGCAAATGGACCGGCCTTTCAGGGTCCAGACCAAGGAAGGCGTCATGGTCGGAAAGGCTGGGGACTGGTTGGCCGAAGGCGCGCACGGCGAACGCTACCCCATTGACGCCGCGATTTTCGCGGACACCTACGTGCCCGCCGCCAGCGGGGCCCCCAACGGGTCGCGGGTCTACGCGGCGCTGGGCTATGAAGTCCAGTTCCAGCACGGGCCGCGGGAAGAAAAGGGGCGCAACGGGTGCCGGGTGGACGAGCTGCTGCGGCTGTGCATGGTCCGGCTGGACCAGCTGAACGCCGGTGCCGGGGCCTGCCGGGAATTCAGCCTGTCCCTGACCCACCTGGAAACCGCCCTGTTGTGGCTGCAACGGCGGACCCAGCGCCGGGTGGAACAGGGGGTGTCCGGCACCAACAAGCCGCACACCAACGCCTACCAGCTGGTGGAAAGCCCCATGGCGGTTTCCACGTGAAAACACGCCATGTGGCCGGGCCGGACGACCGGGTGGCGGTTCTGGACGCCCCCGTGGTCCCCACCGGCGGCGCTGACCAGGCCACGAAGCCGGAAGAAAAGGAATCCATTGACGACCTGTACCGGCGGGCGCGCAAGCCCCCCGCGGAAGGTCCGTGCAAGGGCTGCGGACAGGACCGGCCGCTGAACCGCCTAATGCTTTGCTTCCGCTGCTGGGTGCTTAAGAACTTGTCCGACTGGGCCAAGCTGGAAGGTAACAGCTGGTCCGTGGGTCAGCCGCACCCGTCGTGGTGCCACTGCGGGCTGCCGGAACATGCCGGGCAGGGCGGCGGGAACTAGGGGGGGTCATGCAATCGCGCAAGCTGTTTGTGGTGGACCAGGTGACGGACGACAGCACGGGCTGCCACGTCGTCGGGGAACTGGATTACGGAATCTTCGGTGACGCTTACGACTACCTGGCGAACGAACCGGACGGCCGGGCGAAACTGTCGGCTTTCCTGAAAGGCTTGGCTGACGCCGCCCTAAACGGCACCGCGCCGTTCAGCAAGGCCGTGGTGGAAACGGCCAAGCGGCAGCCTGGCGCGCCGGTGGCAAAGTCCGCGGTTCTGGCCGCCCCGGGGACCCCCCCCGGCGGCGGTGCCCCCGTGGAACCTGGGCGCAAGGGCGTCCACCCGCTGGCCGCGGCCTTGGTGGCGCTGACCGAATGGCGCAAGCGGCGCGCGCAGACGCCCCCGTTGCCAAAGCCAATGGGGTGGTGGTAGCCGTGGCCGTCAACGTGTGGGGGTGGCGGCGCTGGGTGGCCTGGGGCACGCTGACCGTGCTGGTGGGGGCGGCGCTGGCAGGGGCGTGGGGCTGCGCGCCGCGCAAGGTCGCGCCGGTGACCGGCCTGCCTAGCGCGGCACAGACCGTGGTTAACAGCAGCACGACCTACCGGGTGGACCAGGGGCAGCCCGCGGCGCGCCCGGCGGCTGCGGTGAAGCCGTGCCCGCTGGACCCTGGGGCCCCGTGCAGCCTGGGCACGCCAGGGTCATGGGACGCCCCGGCGACCCGCGACACGCCGGGAAAACGGTAGGCCGTATGGCGCAGCAAGAAATGGCCAGGTTGCTGGTGGACAAGGACTGCAAGGCGTGCGTGACGGATTGGCTGCGCGGGCCGCAAGCCGCAGCCGGTCTGGCGGCCGGTGGCGACGTTGCCGGGCTGCTGACGTTCAAGCCGTGCGCGGACCACAAGCGGTTCGCCTGCGGCTGCGTGCTGGAACAGCTGGACCGCGGCAAGGTGTCCATGACGCCATGCCAGGTGCACGCGGCGGAAATGTTCACCAAGGGCGGCTTCACAATGGACTTCGCGCCCCCGAAGCCCCCGGTCACCGCCACGCTGGTCAACAACGGCGTGACGCGCCTGGCCGACAGCCTGAAGTGCAAGGGCTGCCACCCGCTGACCGGCGTGGTTCAGGACGCCAAGCTGGTCCGGCGCGTGGTGGTGGATGGCGCGCCAGCGGGGGAATACCGCTGCCCGCTGGACCATGTTTTCACGGCCGGACCTGTCACGGTGACGCCCACATGAAGCTGGGCAGCTGCCGCGCGTGGGTCCCGACCACGTACTACCGGGACGTTGGCCTGTGCGACTGCAAGCTGGCGATTCAGGATGGCTACTGCGTGCGGCACAGGTCGCGCGCCGCCGCCTTGCAGCCCAACGACGTTGCCAGGCTGGTGTGCCGCGGCTGCGGCGCGACAGCGGGCACGCGGGAAGGCGAAGTGGTGGCGCGCGCGTGTTTTCAGCACGCCTTCGCGCGCTGCGGCGGGAAGGTGGTTTTGGTGGCGGCGCGCTTGCCGGAATCGGTCAAGCGAATGCTGGGGGTGTAATGGCGAAGCGGTGCAGGTTTCTTGCTGGTGGTTCCAGCCTGGCGACGGGCAAGCTGTGCGGCGCGCCGGGGCAGCGTGTGCTAGTGACGGTGCTTGAGGGGTTCCAGGCCAACGGGCCGGTGCTGCGCCCAGCGCAGGCCGCCGTAGCTGTGACGCTGTGCCAGACGCACCAGGGCGTGTTCGGGTGACGCCGCCGGTCGGCGTTTCTTGCCCGGCTTGCCCGGACAGCATGGGGCTGACGGACACGGGGCTGTGCGTGCGCTGCGAAGGAAGCGGCGTGGTTCTGCTGGACGCGGGGCTGGGGCATGGCGCAATGGTGGCGCAGGCCGCTGTTAACGGCAAGGTTCCAGGTTCGAGTCCTGGTGCCCCAGTCGCGGGCCCGGTCAACAGCAGGGCGTTGTCCGCGCACGACGGGACGGCGTGGGTGGATTGGCTGGACACCGGGGTGGCGGAGCATGGGTGACAACGCGGCGGAAGTGGCGCGGGCGGTGGCTGCCGAC